>Ga0194119_10002667_pt1 | contig 29738 bp, 30 predicted proteins | sample TA2MahC100mmetaG_FD_148620 | JGI IMG/M metagenome (GOLD analysis project Ga0194119, IMG submission 148620) | Freshwater microbial communities from Lake Tanganyika, Tanzania - TA2015018 Mahale Deep Cast 100m | ecosystem: Environmental > Aquatic > Freshwater > Lake | place: Tanzania: Lake...
CAGCTAATGAGTTTATAATTATTCTAGGATCTAATACAAATAAAGCAGAACCTAATACTGCATAAAATTTATCAAAAAATTTTCTACAGAGTAGATATATTGGAATTATAGTTAAAACTGAAATAATAACTGTTAGAAAACGTTGAAGTGTCATATAGTCTAAATAATTTTCTAAATTGAATAACATGAAAAAAATAGAGAGAAACGTAGGCCAACCATTATTACTTAAATTGTATCCCTGAGGAATTTCCTCAAGTATACTCATATCAATACCATACCAAAAATATGCCCAACCATCTAGTACAATTGGTATTCCATAAGGAAAATAGTAAATTCTAACTAGAAACGCAATAAATGCAATAGTGCAAATGGCTATAATGGGATTTTTAGCAAAATTTTGAAATTTTTCATCGATATTAAGAATACTTGTTTTATTTTGATCATGTGAATTATTTTTTTCTGACAACTATATTCCTCAATAATTTTTGCTTTTTAAAACTATAATAAAGAAAATTGTTGGTATTATGGATGATAAAACAAATGCGGTTGCTATTCCAACTACACCAAAAATAGATCCTAAAATCATTATTCCTAAAATAATAGATATTAAAGATATTAATCTGCCAAATAGAATAATTTTGCTTTTTTCCAATGTCAAAAATTTTGATACTAAAAATAAAGATATGGTGGAAGGTATTATTGCTACACTCATTATTTGAATTGCATTTGATGCTTGGATATACTTTGGAAATATTGTTGGAATCACAAAAGGAAGAATCACTATGCCAAAAATTGTTATTCCAATTGAAATAACAAATGTAATTTGTTTTATTTTTTTTGTAGAAATTCCACTGGAATCCTGTGGTAGAATATATTTGTAAATTACGTTAGACAGGATCATTAAAACTGAATACACTTGAAACGCTAGTGCATAATTTCCCAAGACAGACAGTCCTAAAAGTGGCACTATCATTATTTTATCAATTTGGCCTCTTAATCCACCAACTAAACTTTCAAGATAGTTATAAGTAATAAAACTACGATTATCCTTCACTAAGGAAAAATCAATCTTAGAATCTCTGAATTTTTTATAAATAATTAATATAAAATGACTATATGATAGTACTAAACCGTATATTATACCCTCTATACCAAAAAAATAATAAAAACTAATTCCAAAAACAAAAGTTAAGATTTTTTGTAATAAAACATTTTTTGAAACACTTGAATATAGTTTTTTTCCAAGTAGATATGAAAGTGCTAGCTCACTAATTATATAACCAAAAACCATAATCGCTGCATCAAATCGATAAAACATACTTATTATTACTATAAATGATACCAGGCCGCCAATAAGAGAAAGTAAATACAAAGTAGATTGAATTTTTACATTTTTTGCCGTGTATACCGTTATAGTATTTGAAGTTCCTATCAACGATACAACGAAGGCCACTCCAGCAATGCCAAGAAAATAGTGAATTTCACCATATTGGTATGTGTCGATAATGGTAGCTAAATAAAACCAAAAAATCGAAGAAATTCCTACTCCAATTATATCAGAAAATCCGAGTATTCCTACATTTTTTAATCCTTTAACCGCATCATTAAATTTAGTCATTTTAATTCAAAAGGGAAGCTAAGAAATAATTTACTAACTATGACGTTCCCTTACCACAGAGACTAATGAATATAGAAGTATAGCTGCAATAATAAGCACAATTCCAATTAAAATTGTACCAGCTGCTATTAAAGCTAAATTTGTATTAATTCGTCCTACTTCTGTATAATATTGAAGTGACAAAAAAGTGAACGACAAACCTACTGCGATGAAAATTAATGCAGGTATTCCATAGAATTTTAATGGATGTTCTATTGAAGTATATTTTATTGTGCTAAATAACACTGAAGTTCCATGTGATAAGGGATTGTGTGTTGATGTATCTCCAACATAAAGAATTTTTATGGGCACTTCAACTATTCGAAGATTCATTTTACTAACTTTTATCAAAATCTCTGTAGAGATCCCCATTCCATAGTCAGAAGGAGATAATACTGCTAGTACTTTTTTATTATATGCTCTAAACCCACTCTGAGAATCGGTTAATTTTTCATTTATTGAGGCATTAGTTACTTTCGTAATTGCTTTTATTCCAATTTTTCTATAATTTGGCGTTTCCTTATCATCATTAAGAAATCTTGATCCTATCACAACATCCGCTTTATCATTAATAATCGGTTCTATAACTGCATGAATATCATCTACTCTATGTTGACCATCCGCGTCGAATGTAACTAGTATATCTGCATTAATTTCCTTCGCATTTTTTAAAATAGTTTGTATTGCAGCGCCATAGCCTAAATTTTTGGAATGATTTATAACAATTACACCAAGTTGTTTTGCAATTTCTTCGGTAAGATCATTTGAGCCATCATTACAAACAATAATTTTATCTGTAATTTTTTTTAATTTTAAAATAGTAGAAGCTATGTTTTTTTCTTCATTATATGCTGGTATTCCAACTACGATATTCAATTTAGCTCAATAATAACAGACTTCTACTCTAACAAAAAAATGTTTAGAAGAAAAAATCAGTAACTATATATCATCAATTTTATTCCTTAGTCCAAACAAAGCTTTTTTTCATAATTTTAAATTTTCAATAATCCTGATGTGTCTAACCATTTCCTTTAACTGATCTGTATTTATTGATGTTGATGCATCAGGTCCTTTAGAATTTTCTAATTTAACATGTTTTTCAATTAAAATATTTTTTGCTTTTTGTTGTTTTTTCAATATTGTGAAGATTATTGGAGCTAATATTCCTAAGGTATGATCTGAAAAACCATTAAATTTTATAGCATCGTTCCACTTTATTTTTGTAAATTCTGTAGGATAATTAGAAATACAATAGCATAATGTTTTTTTATTTTTTGAAAATATTTTTTCAATTAATTTTTTGTTGCCACCCATTCCCATACTTATTATAACAGGTTTTTTTGACTCGGCCTTTTTTTTCAATGTTTCATAAGAATAAGGATCTTTTAACAGACACGTTCGAGAAGCAATTTTATATCGTTTCACATTTAATGATTCCAGAAATTCGACAGCTTCTGGATAGAATGCACTACAAAAAAATTCTATATTGACATTATCCGCCTTTTTTTTCAGTGTTTTAACTTTTTCAAAAGTAAGTTCAGATTGTTTTATTATATTCCAATTTTTATTAGATTTAGAATAAAGATCATTGGCACGCCACATTTGAAATTTAACTGCGTCAGCTCCTGCCTTTTTAGATTCATCTATTAATTTTTGTGCTTTTTTAAGACTTCCTTCCCAATTAGATGCGATTTCTGCCACTATGAATGCTTTCAACAAACTACAAAAACAATAGAAAAATTTAATCGTTTTAGATCTTGTCAAATAAATATTAAATGAATAACAAAATTTCGATTCAATTAAAAAAAGTCAACAAATCTCATTATCGTTTTTTATACGATCTTTTAAAAGAAAGAGACCCGAGAATTAACATATCTCATAAAGAGATGCCAACTTATGAAGAACACGTTAAATTTGTTATGTCTAAACCTTATTCAAAATGGTATATTATAGAATTTAAAGGTAAGATGGTAGGAACAACATACTTGTCAAAAAATAACGAAATTGGAATTTTTATTAAAAAAAGATTTCAGAGGGGGGAAATAGGCAAAAGTGCTCTTGAAATGCTTATAAAAAAAAATCCACGATCAAGATATTTGGCAAACATTAATCCTAAAAATAAAAATTCTATAAACTTTTTTAAAAGAAATGGGTTTAAATTAATTCAACACACATTCGAACTAACTACACAAAATCTCTGACTTGGTAATGAAAAAAAAAATTAAGTTATTTGATCCAACTACGGATCATCAAGAAGAAAATGTAGTAGTTAAAGTACTTAGGAGTCATAATTGGGCATCAGGAGCAGGAAGTAACTATGTTAACAAATTTGAAAAAGAATTTAAAAAATATATTAATTCTAATGAATGTATAGCAGTAAACAGTGGCACAGCTGCTTTACACTTAGCTCTCTCTTTGTTTGATATTAAAAATAAGGAAGTCATACTTCCATCACTTTCGTTTGTGTCTACAGCTCATTCGGTTGTATATAATGGTGGAATACCTGTGTTTGTCGATATCGATCCACAGACTCTTTGTTTAGATACAGAAATGATAAACAGCTCGATCACAAAAAAAACTAAAGCTGTATTACCTGTTCACTTTGGTGGCATGGCATGTGATTTAAACAAAATAACTTCATTATGTAAGAATTTTAATATTCATCTAATAGAAGATGCAGCTCATGCTACAGGCACATCATATAATAACAAAAAAATTGGTTCGCATGGTGATGCAGTTTGTTTTAGCTTTCATCCAGTAAAAAATTTAGCCATGCCCGTAGGGGGAGCCATCTCATTAAATGGCAAAAAAAGTCATGTAAATAAAACTAAACTTAATTCATTGAGATGGTGTGGTATTTCAAATAGATATGATTCAAAATATAATGTAAAGAGATTAGGATGGAATTATTACATGAATGAATTTTCAGCAGCTATAGGTTTACAACAACTAAAAAAACTAGACAAAATGAATCAAAAAAGAAAAAAAATAGCTAAAAGATACTCACAAGAACTTAATTTGGATAAGAAAATGCCATATAATGATGAATGTTCTTATCATTTGTATTGGATTCTTGTTAAAAATAGAAATACATTCATGAAAAAAATGAAATCTAAAAACATAGAAACTGGAATTCATTATTTACCAATTCATAAAATGAGTTTTTATAACAAAAAACAAAAACTAACTAACACTGAAAAAATCTCTCAACAAATAGTATCAATACCAATTCATTCTAACTTATCAGACTCTGATGTATCTAGAATAATCAAAACAATTAACTCCTATCTTTGACATTTAAATTTTTTATTATGTCTTATGTTGAATAATATCAAAATATGTGTTGTGCCATTCACCATTATTCTTTTTTTTCCACATTGGACCTCTAAACTGGTTAGCTACCCGCCAAAATTCATCCAAGACTATTCCAATATAATTACAAAATTTTAGAATATAATGTTCAGCACATTTACCATCATACTTCATAACAAGCTCTATTGCCTCTTCTCTGGTAATTTTTCCTTCTCTTAGATCATAACAAGCATGATCCATACATTGCCCAAATCCAAATTTAATATATTTTAGCAATTGATTAACTTGAGTAAGATCTGTATCAAGCTGGAAAAAAGGCACATAAGTGCCTATATCTTCAGGATTAAAGTTCTTATCACGATGTCTAAAACCATATTTTTCTGCAAATTCCGCATTTTTTCTATTAGACCATTCTTTTAAAAAATATTGCAACCATATTGCACGCACTTCTTTTTTCTCTAACCTCTCTCGCTCGTAATGAAAAAATAGAAGATCTTTTTCTGTAATGCCTTCCACCTCAAGATACTCTTGCCATCCAGAAGACAAAGTAGGTGTTTCATTTACTTTTAATGCATTAGAATCTTTACCTAAACCAGACAAACTTATTCCTAACGTTAAACCAGGATTTTCCCCTTGAATGATTAATGGAATATCAAATCTGTCAGCAATAATGTATGTAGAAGACCAGAGAGAGTATTCGGTTATTTTTACAGGATTGAGATATTTGTAAAAATCTCTCTTTATTAATTTCTTCATTACAAGTGGATTCGGACGAATAGAGATAACATCAAATCCTAATTTTTTTAGATTTTCAATATTATGTCTACCTATATCAGTAATTCCTTCAGGTTCACTATTAACAAGTAAACACCGTAATCCTAATCTGTCTCGTGCGGTTAAAGATTGTTTTGTGCTATCTTTTCCCCCACTAACACCTATTACACAATCATAATTACTTTTTGTATGTTTCTTTGCCCAATCAGCAATATTACATAATTCTTTTTCTCTTGCTGTCCAATCTATTGTTTTTTTCTCTTCTTCCCATAAACAAGCACCGCAAATCCCATCATCATTGAAATAAATAGATGGTCTAGTATCAGGTTGAATACATCGCTTACATACTTTCATGGCCGTTGGGCCACCGCCCACATGTTAGATGAAAGAACATTTTCAATAAGAAAATGTTGAAAAGAATTTCCTAAGAGATCCCATTTTTCAATTAATATGTGCTGTAAAAACGGTGAATATGATAGATTAAACTCATCATTAAGTACTTTTTTTCTTACAAGTTCAGCGTCAAGTTTTCCAGGGGTAGAAATTTCTAAGATCTTAAACCCACAAGAATTCAGTAACGTTGAGATAGAAAACGGATTAAAATAGTTTAAATGTTCATGATCTATAGTATCACTTATTTCACGAAGCACTTGGATATCAAATCCTTTGCCATTAGGACAACTTAGTATTACAATACCGCCTGGTTTTAATAAATGAAATATGTGTTGTAGAAAATTCTTAGGAGAAAACAGATGTTCAATAACTTCAAAACTCACAATTACATCAAATAAAATATTTTTAGAAAATTCAATTTTTTCAATTGGAAGTTCAATCGTTTCAATACCTTTTTTTCTACAAGTATCAGCTAAATCGGGAGTTGGTTCTATAGCTATAACTTGATTGAAAATTTTTTGTGATTGTATGGCAATACAAAAAGTACCAAAGCCTGCACCCACTTCTAAAATAGACTCCATGTTGACGTTATATTTTTGACAAATTTCTATTGTCTTCTTTATTCGTGGTAAAATAATATTTTTATAACGAGCATTTTCTGTAGCAGGAAAAATAGTTTTATTCCAAAACACATAATTTTTCGATTCGCGATAAAACCAATTTAAAATATCTTCTGATGGTCTGGGATTAATAAATAATGTCTGACAATTCTTACATTGCACATAATCAAACCCTCTTTTTGAAAACTGAAATTCATTTTGAATAGAGTCACAGGCAGGACATCCACATTTAACAAATTCTTTATATCTACTTAATAACATATTTACATCTTCTAAGAGTGCCTTGCAATGTTCATCAGAGAATTTCTCTGGCCGAATTTCTTCTTCACTAAACCTATTAAAATCTGTAACCGAATTTTTCATCTCTCTCTTCATTTTTCACTCTTAACACTAAATTAACATATTTTTCAATTACAAATAGTTAACGTAATGCATAGAAAAATACAGTTTAATTAAAACAAAACTATTCATTTTAACATGATTGGTTGCATAATTCAAGCTAGAATGGGTTCAAGTAGATTGCCTGGCAAAGTAATGATGCACATAGATGAAGAGAATCCAGTTATTTATTATGTTATAAAACAGTTACAACATTGTAAACTTATTGATGAAATTGTAATTGCTACTACAACTCTTAACGAAGACGATGTAATTGAAAAATATGCTGCTAGCATTGGTATAATATGTTATAGAGGAAACCAAAATGATGTTTTAGACAGATATTATCAATGTGCAAAAGTTTTTTCATTTTCTTCAATTGTACGAGTTACTTCTGATTGTCCATTAATAGACCCAACAATTGTTTATAGTGTTATCCAGAAATTTAAATTGAATTCATATGATTATGTTTCAAATTTTATACCGCGCACATTTCCATTTGGCACTGAAGCTGAAATATTTTCATTTCAATGCTTGGCATCTACTTGGGAGAACGCAAAAAAAAAATCTGAAAGAGAACACGTTACCCCTTACATCTATAATGCTGAAAACAAATATCGTATAGGTAGTATTACAAATTCAACTAATCTATCACATTTAAAATGGTCTATAGATAGGTTAAACGATTTAAAATTGATTCGATACATAATATCAAAAATTACGAAAAGACCAATTTTGATGAAAGATGTATTAGATCTATATGCTCAAAAACCCGAGTTAACAAAGGTAAACGATGATCACCAGCCTGATGAAGGTTATAAGAAGTCAATATCAAACGATTAATTAGTAAAAATTACTAGTAATGTTTTTTATAACAAATATTTGACTTTTTAATATTGTTTGAAGGAAAGAAAATTCTAATCACTGGTGGCACTGGCTCGTTAGGTACTGCCTTAACTAAGCATCTTTTAAAGAACAAAGTAGACACTATCAGAATCTACAGTCGAGATGAATGGAAACAAACACAAATGAAATCTGAAATTAATGATAAACGATTAAGATTTTTGATTGGAGATGTTAGAGATAAACCACGACTAGAACGTGCTATGGAAGATATTGATATTGTTTTTCATACGGCTGCATTAAAACATGTTCCTGTCGCAGAGTATAATCCATTTGAATTTGTAAAGACAAACGTTTACGGTACACAAAATGTAATTGAAGCATGTTTGGATAATAAAATAGAAGTCGCACTAGGAATAGGTACTGATAAAGCTGTTTCTCCATTGAACACTTATGGGGCAACAAAATTACTCATGGAAAGATTATTTATTTCGGCAAATTATTACAAAGGTCCCAGAAAAACGAGATTTGTTTGTGTGCGATATGGAAATGTGCTTGGTAGCCGTGGTTCTATAGTGCCAGTTTTTGTAGAAAAAATTGCAAAAGGCAAAAAAATTCCTATTACAGATGAAAATATGACACGATTTAATATTACTATGTCGCAGGCATTAGACCTTGTTTTCAGAGCTGCAAGAAATGGCAAAGGTGGCGAAATATTCATTCCAAAATTACTGGCCTATAAAGTAGCAGATATGAAAAATGCAATTATGACATTACTTGACAAAAATGTTGGAAGCAAAAAAATTCCTGTTAGACCAGGAGAAAAATTTCACGAATTGTTAATTAACAAACATGAAATCAGAAATACATACGAGTCTGATAAAGACTATATTTTGTATAATTTTGTAAATGAAGACATTTCTGAAAAACCTAAAATTTTTTACAAAAAAACAAAATTAAAAGAAGAATACTCTTCTGATAAAGTAAAGCTACTTTCTAAAGACGAAATTGAAGTACTTTTAATTAAAGAAAAATTGGTAACATAACATCTTAATTTTTTCCCTTTATTTTCCATTTTGAATAGTCATAATCACTGAATTCTACATTCTTCATTTCGTTATCGTTTGGCTTCCACGAAACATCCGCAAGAACAAGAATTTTCGAAATATTTTCTGATAAATTAATATGCATTGATGGTACATTTTTTGGAATATGGATTAATTCTGGCTCATTATCATGTAGTATTTTTTCATTATATTTTCCCATCTTATCTTTTGTAATCAATACCACCTTACCAAGAATACAAAAAAAATAACTATCTCTTTTTGTATGTATGTGAGGTCCTTTAACTTCACCGGGATGCACAGAAGTAACATAAATCATTTTTGGATGATCTTTTATTATGTTATCCCAATCTCTCCATATCACGGTTAACGAACCATTCACATGTTTATCGTGAATATCTCTAGTATCATGTGTTTCTAACTTTATAATTTTAAGATCATTCATCTTATTATGTAATCGTTTTATTAATTATTAATTAATTTGTTGAATTAATCATTAGGCTTAGCGTATGTGCTTAAAACCAATTTTGAAATAGCCCATTCATAGAGCCTATTTGAAGAAAATTGAAAATTTTAGTAACCGGTGGATTGGGATTTATTGGAAGTAATTTTATTCTATACACAATAGAAAAATTTTCAAAATATAAAATTACTAATATCGATGCTCAGCTAATAGGTTCAAACACACAAAATCTAAAATCATTAAAAAATAATCAAAATTATCGATATGTAAAAGGAAACATAACTAATAGACAATTAATAGAACGATTGGTATCTCAACACGATGTTGTGTTTAATTTTGCTGCACAATCTCATGTAGACAGAAGTATAGCTGATCCACAACCGTTTATGCATTCAAACGTAATGGGAACATTTACAATCTTAAACGCTGTACAGAAATTTAAGAAAAAATTAATCCAAATTTCAACAGATGAAGTATTTGGAAGTCTAAAAACATCTAGTGCTACTGAAGAATCTCCACTTCGACCATCGAGTTCATACGCTGCGTCTAAAGCTTCTGCTGATCTTTTAGTACAATCATATCACATTACTTATGGAACTGATGCAATTATCACTAGGTGTACAAATAACTATGGTCCAAGACAATTTCCTGAAAAACTTATTCCTAAAACTATCATCTTGGCTTTAAATAATAAAAAAATTCCAATTTATGGAAAAGGAAAAAACATTAGAGATTGGTTATTTGTGGTAGATCATTGTAAATCTATTCTAAAGATTTTTGAAAAAGGAAAATCTGGCGAATCGTACAATATCTCAGGGCATAATGAATTTGATAACAATACCATTGTTAGAAAGATTTTAAAGATGATGGGAAAATCCACTGATCTTATAAAACATATTAAGGATCGTCAAGGTCATGATTTTCGTTATAGTTTAGATTCTTCAAAAATAGAAAAAAAACTACATTGGAAACCTTCCCATAATTTTGAAGAATCTTTGATATATACGATTGATTGGTATCGTAATAACAAAAAATGGTGGAAAGGCATTACACTCAAAAATTTTGGTAGAATTTAATCGAAACCTAAATACATTAACTAGTTGGGCTCACGATAATGAAAGGTATTGTATTACATGGAGGACATGGTACAAGATTAAGACCGTTAACTCATACTGGTCCTAAACAGCTTCTGCCAATAGCTAATAAACCAATGTCACAATACTGTATAGAATCATTAAAAGATGCAGGAATTAAGGAAATTGCAATAATTATTGGAGGTACTGGTGCATCAAAAGTCAAGGATTATTATGGTAATGGAGAAAAATTTGGCTTAGAGTTTACCTATATAGAACAAGACTATCCGCGAGGAATATCTCATGCCATATCATTATGCAAAGATTTTATTGATAATGATAAATTTGTAGTTTTTCTAGGAGACAATATTCTAAAAGGCGGCATTAAAAAATATGTTAATGAATTTGAAAAAAGTGATGCATCTGCATCAATTCTTCTTTGTGAAGTAGACAATCCATCACAATTTGGAATAGCAGATATTCAAGACGGCGTCATAAAGAAAATTGTAGAAAAACCAAAACACCCTACTTCAAATCTTGCAGTAATAGGAGTCTATCTTTTATCTCCTTTAATCTTTGAAGTTATTCCTAAATTAAAGCCATCATGGAGAAATGAATTAGAAATCACAGATGCATTAGAACTATTATTAGAAAAACATAAAGTTCTCATAAATAAAGTTACAGAAAACTGGAAAGATACAGGAACTCCTGAAGATATCATTCATGCCAATCGATTTGTATTAGAAGACATGAAACCATTTTTCCATGGTCATCTTGAAGAAGGTGTTATAATTGATGGTACTATAATGATAGGAAAAAACACTTTGATAAAAACTGGCGCAGTCCTGATAGGACCTTTAATAATAGGAAAAAATTGTGTTATTGAGTCAAATTGTAGGATTGGTCCAAATGTAAGCATTGGTGACGAATCGAAGATAGATAATTGTGATATGGCAGACTCGATTATAATGTCAGGTTGTACAATTAATTATCCATTAAAAATACGACAAAGTATTATTGCATCAAACTCGCAAATTATTACAAAAAAAAATAATAATCGAGATGAAAAAGTGTTCTTACTAGGCGAAGGTACTAAGATTGTTTTTTAAAACAAATTCATTCTTATCTGGAAATAATGAGTTTAGTTTAGGTTACTTTAATGAATGAACAACTAGTATCTATAATAATTTTGAATTTCAATGGGGGGATACATGTTAAAGAGTGTGTTGAATCTATATTTAAAACAAAAAACTGTAATTTTGAAATAATATTAATTGATAATAACTCAACCGATAATAGTCATATAATATGTAAAGAAATGTTTCCTCATATTATACTAATTAGAAATAATGTGAATATGGGAATGAGTGCACGAAACATTGGTCTTGATATAGCAAAAGGAAAATTCATTGTTTTTCTTGATTCGGATACCTTAGTAACTCCTGAATGGTTGGATTTGCTTATAGAATCATATAATAAAAATGGGCCAGCGCTTTATCAACCAAAAATACTACGAAAAGAAGAAAGAAACAAAATTGATAGTGCTGGTAATATGATTAATATTTTTGGGCTAGCATATGCATGTGGAAAAGGAGAACTTGATTCTGGGCAATATGATCAATTCAAAATAATTAGTTATTCTGCTGGAGGGTGTGTTTTTACTTCCAGAGAAATAATACAGAAAATCGGTAAGATAGATGAAATATTTTTTGCGTATCATGATGATGTTGATTATGGTTGGAGAGCACTACTATTAGGAATACCATCATACTATGAACCAAAAGCAGTAATTTATCATCTTAGTAGTCCAACACTACAATGGAGTAAGAAGAAATTTTTCTTACTTGAACGAAATAGATGGATTTGTCTACTGAGTCTATACAGTAAAAGTACATTAATCAAAATCTTTCCTTTGTTGTTATTAACAGAGATTGGAATTTTTTTTTATTTTGTACGAAAAGGCATGACACTTACTAAAATTAAATCCTCTTTATCTGTGCTTAAACTATTGCTACAAGTAAAAAAAAGAACAGATGAACTCCATAATAAAAGAATTGTTAACGACAAAGAAATAATTAAAAATTTTGTAGACGATCTATTTTTTCCTACCTATGCTATGGATAAACATGCATTTAATCTAGAAAATAATTTCATTATAAAATTAAATAAATTAGCAAGAAAAATAATTTAATAAAATTCTTTTACAAATCTTATAGTATAAAATGTTGCTCAGATATGAATTTTTCAAAAGAAGTAAACTCATATTTTTTTATTAGTTTCTTTACAAGATTAAACGTTTTTTTTATATTATGATATGTAACAAAACTTTCTATAAATGGTAATGAAATTTTTGGCATATATTCTGGAGTTAGCTCCCATGAATGAACGTAAAAGCAACCCGGCAATCCTTTTTTTTCATAATTTAGTAACGCATTTTCAATTATTTTGAATGGTAATGTCCTTAGATAAAATCCGCCACAAGCAGGAATCTTTTTTCCTAAAAAACAAGTTACAAGTAAGGGAAATTCAATTAATTCACCTTCAGGACTGTTTTTATCTATGGCAGAACCTAAGATCTTATATGGTTTTTCTGGTGCATTTGAAATTCCATAAAGCCGAGTTTTGGCTGGCACAATACTACTATCATAGATATAATCATGGCTAGCCAGTATTTCTAGTGCCCATGAGCTTGAATAATTTAACGAAAATGTTGGTGCTCTAAATCCTTTTGATCTTTTTGATGTTAATTTTGCAAATGTTTCTAGCTCATCACTAAATTTTTCCTTATATCCACTAGCATCTAGTCGTGTGTGATACATTGTATGAAAAGCAATTTCATGTCCGTCCCCTAGTATTTTGTCTACTAATTCGGGTTTGTAGAGGAGTAATTCTCCTACTACAAAAAAAGTTGCATTTGTATCTTCTTTTCTTAATAAATCCAGAATTTTATCAATTCCATTTATTACAGTAGGTGAGTGGTTTTTATTCTTTAAATGACGTTGTATTAATTCTGGATGATACCAATCTTCAAAATCAATTCCTAAAAGATTCAATTATCTATCACATGTTATGGTTAACATCACAGAAATTATCCACGTTCAATTTTTTTAACAACTCGTGCCGGATTTCCTACCGCAACACAATAAGGGGGGATACTCTCAGCCACTACACTACCCGGTGAAATTATTGTATTTTCTCCAATAGTTACACCTGCTGTAATTATACAGCCGGGATTAATTACAACACCGGCTTTAATATTAACCTCTGCAACTTTTCGAGGATATTTCTCTTTTAAAAAAATACTGGCAGTAGGATTGCTATGTGCAAATAACATAGCGTTGGAGCCAATTGTAACGTTATTTCCAATTTTTATTAAATGTGGATAAATTAAATCTATTAATACATAAGGGCAGAAGTGACAGTTTTTTCCAATTTTTACTCCTCGCATCTTTTGAAACCATATTGAGATTGCAGAATGAGGAGATGAGTATGCAAATGAATGTAATGTCCAAGAGTATAGAATTTTTAATCGTAGTTTAATTCTGCCAAGAGATCCAATATAACCATAATGCTCCATTAACTCTCTTTCATTAAGGGAAATAGCTTCCTCATCTACCAATTTACTTATTAACGGAAGCTTTTCTAAATCTATCTAAACTTTTCTTACAAAACATATCATACAAATGGTAACAAATACTAAATTTATGTACATACAGAAGAATCATCATGTATTTGAATGAAAAACTATCATATTATCTCAATAAATCTAAAGAGCTAGCTAATACAAAATTTGAAAAAAAAATCCGTATGGCTCTTCTTAGTAGTTTTACAATAAATGGTTTGGAAGAAATTTTACGAGTAAAATGTGCAGAAGAAAAACTAGAATGTATCACATATGTTGGAGGATACAATCAATATAATCAAGAAATTTTAAAAAACGACGGTTCTCTTTACCGATTTTCTCCAGATATTACATTTTTACTAATGGATATAAGAAATGTATTAGGTGATGCTTTTTTTAACCCATACAAACTTGATGTTAATCAACGTAAGGAATATGTTGCAAATAAATCTGACGAGATTATCAATTTAGTAAAAATATTCGTTAAAAATTCTAATTCAAAACTTATTATTTCAAACTTTGTTATTCCTACATATTCTCCACTAGGAATCTTCGAAACTAAAACTGAGTATGGAATTCAAGAAATGGTAAATGAACTAAATAAAAATTTGGTTAAATCTTTTTCCAGTCAACCATTGGTATATTTGTATAACTTTAACGGTTTTGTAGCTAAATTTGGTGAAAAAAATATTTTCGATTATCGGCAATATTATTTTGGTGACCTTAAAGTATCAATAGATTATCTTCCAAATTTAACTCATGATCTTATGGGATACATAAAGGCAGTAAGTGGTTTAAACAAAAAATGTATAGTTTTAGATCTTGATAATACATTATGGGGAGGAATTGCAGGTGAAGATGGTTTCAATGGAATAAAGCTAGGAACTGATCCAATAGGTAAGTCGTATGTAGAGTTTCAACGTCACTTGCTGGCCTTAAATCAAAGAGGAATAATTCTTACTATAAACAGTAAAAATAATTTTGACGATGCTATAAAAATTATAAAAGAACACCCAAACATGATTTTACATGAAGAAAATTTTGCATGTATGAAAATTAATTGGAATGATAAAATTTCTAATTTTAATGAAATTGCAAAAGAATTGAATATTAGTTTAGATAGTATGGTATTTTTTGATGATGATCCTGTTAATAGAGAACTTGCTCGCATGAACATGCCTGAAATTATTACTATTGATCTGCCTTCAGATCCTTCCTATTATGTACAAACCCTCTTAGATATGAATGATTTTAACGTTCTAAAAATTACAGATGAAGACAAAAATAGAGGAAAAATGTATCTGGAACAAAGAAAAAGAAATGAACTTGAAAAGACCGTAACAAACTTTGATGAATTTTTAAAACAACTTAAGATAAAGATCAAAATTAAAAAAGCCAACGAATTCACCATTCCACGAATATCCCAATTGACATTAAAGACAAACCAATTCAATTTAACTACGCGACGTTATCAAGAAGAAGACATAAGAAATTTTTTACAAGATTCTAAAAAGTTAGTAGGCTGTGCTCACGTTGAAGATAAATTTGGAGACAATGGAATTACAGGAGTTTACATAATTAACAAAGATTCACCAGATCAGTGGACAATCGATACCTTTCTTTTAAGTTGTAGAGTACTGGGCAGAAAAGTAGAAGACGGTATTCTTTATTATATTATTGATAAAGCAAAAAAAGAAGGAGTAAAAAAGATCAGAGGCGAATTTATTCCTACGAGGAAGAATAAGCCTGCAGAAGACTTTTTACCAAATTTTGGATTTCAGAAAGACAATGAATTTTGGACATACTCAATAGACTCAAATGAAAAAAAACTAGCTTATTTAGAGATAAAGGAAGATTAATGTCAGATAAACTTTATGCAATTATTTCAAGAGTTATGAATGTCCCGATCTCTCAAATAAATGATAAATCTAACCCTGAATCTATTGAAGGATGGGATTCATTTACTCAATATGTATTGTTAGATGAAATTGAAACTGAATTTAATGTAAAACTTACCTTGGAAGAAACTCTAGATATTAAAAACGTAGGCGATTTTAAACGATATTTAAGAAACCATGGTATTGAATTTAAGGAGTAAATTTTTCAACAATAGGAGGATTGATTTTGAAGCTACATCACATAGGAATAGTTGTTCCCAATATTAAACACTCAATAGGTGAGCTTTCAAATTTTATTAGCTTTGAAAAAATAGGAACCCAAACCTTGATTGATTCACAGAAGGTAAATGTATGTTTTTTGAAAATAGGTAATTGTAATTTAGAATTACTCGAACCGGCTGAAGAAAATTCACCCATTTCAAATTTTTTAAAAAAAGGGGGAGGAATACACCATCTATGTTTTGAAGTAAAAAACATCCATAAAGAAATAGACAAAATAGTAAATAATGGGGGAAGATTAATAGTAGAACCAGTAAAAGGATTTGAAAATCGTTTAATAGCATTTGTAATGTTAAATATGAAAAATACTAAATGCAACCTAATTGAACTTGCAGAAGAAAAAAGTCAATTATAAATAAGATTGAAGCAATTGTTAAACAGAAATATTGGCATAGGAATAGATGTTGTAGATATAAACCGCTTTAGGAAAATACCATTTTCTTTTAAAAAATCATTTTACAAAAGAATTTTTTTAGAATCTGAAATAAAATATTGTCTACGATTTAAAGATCCTTACACTCACTTTGCAGCTAAATTTGCCATTAAAGAAGCACTAAAGAAATCAATTCAAGATAATGTTGATTTTCTTGATGTTGAAACTTTACATTTAAGACAGAAACCTGCAATACGATTGAAAAAAAATAAAAAATATGTTTTTATTCTTTCAGCTAGTCATGATAAAAACATAGCAACTGCAGTAGTAATTTCCGAAAAAATTGATTAATTATTTTTCAATTGTATATTTCTTAAATAATGCATTAATAAAAACTATATTTAGTTAACTATTAAACAAGTGAACATGATGTTAGAAGAAATTTTAGATATTTTAAAAAAACATAGTCATGAAATTAATAATGACGTTATCTCAAGAGTAGAAACTATGCTTGAATCAATAAACGATGAGAGTCAACTACATAGTTTAGATTACGTTATCAAATGGTTTGAGAAAAAAAGAAGAGAATCAGATATGATTGTAGAGGAAATAGGCATTAATGAACTTGATAAGTGGAAGGTAGATCAGATATCAGGTAATATTAGACATGAAAGTGGCGGCTTTTTTGAGATTATTGGAGTAAAGGTTAGAAATACATTTGACAGGGAAGTAGGCCCAAAAGGATGGACTCAACCAATAACTGCACGTAATCCTGGTGGAATTTTGGGGTTATTAAGGAAAAAAATTAATGGCGTGCCACATTATTTGGTACAAGCAAAAGCAGAACCAGGCAACATTGGAAAATTACAAATTTCTCCTACTTTACAAGCAACTACAAGTAATTTGCTAAAAGCTCATGGTGGCATAAAACCACTTTTTGCAGAATATTTTGATGACCCAAAAAAAGATAATATAGTATATGCTAAATGGCAGTCTGAAGATGGTGGTAGATTTCATCTAAAATCTAATTATAATATGATTGTAGAGGTAGACGAAGATCAAGAAATTAAAATTCCTGATTCATTTATCTGGGTTACTCTATACCAGATAAAGCAATTGTTAAGATACGAAAACTTTGTTAGTCCTCATATAAGAGGAATAATTTCTGTACTTTAAGATTAGACATTGGCAAAAAATAAAATTCGATTTGGTATAATAGGCTGTTCAAAAATCGCGGAGAGATCTACAATACCAGCTATAATTAATTCCAATTTTGCAGAGTTAAAAATTATTGGTAGTAGATCACAAGAAAAAGCAGCAAATTTTGCAAAAAAATTCGGATGCACTAATTTCGGCTCTTATGAAGAAGTTATTCAACACGAAGATGTCGATGCAGTATACATCTCTTTACCAATAGCATTACATGAAGAATGGACAATAAAAGCTGCTAAAGCTGGCAAACACATTCTCTGCGAAAAATCATCAACAATTTCGCTTGAATCAGCAACTAAAATGGTTAATTCTTGTAAAGAAAATAATGTTCGACTAATGGAGGGGTTTATGTTTAGATTTCATCCTCAACATAAGAAGATTCTGGAATTAATCCAAAGTAACGTAATTGGAAATTTGTTTGCCTTCAATGGCATGTATGGATTTCCACCAGTATCAAAAAATGATATTCGTTATGAGGTAGAGTTAGGAGGTGGTGTATTGAATGAAACAGGATGTTATCCAATCTATGCAAGCAGGATGATTTTTGGTGAAGAACCGTGTGGTGTAATATGCAATCTTTATAATAATAACGAAAAGGTAGACATCAAAGGGCATGCATATCTTTTATACAGTGATGGAAAGGTTGCGTTCGTTTCATTTGGATTTGAAAATTATTATCAAGCAAATTATAATATTTGGGGATCAAATGGTATCATAGAACTTAACCGAGCATATGCTGTACCCCCAAATTTGTCTACAATTGTATCTGTAAAAAGTGGTGATAATCACAATGAAATACAAATTGAAGCAACGGATCATTTTACTCAAATGATAGATTCTTTTTGCAATGAACTAAAAAAAGAAACAAATTATGCTTATGAAAATGATCTTTTAAATCAAGCGTGTGTTATGGAAGGTCTTAGGATATCAAATAGAGAAAAAAGATTTGTTCACTTATCTGAGATTAGTACCGTTAAAATGTAAAGTACAAATTCTAACATAATATGAAAATAGCACTTGTTTGTCCTGCATCGTTACCTGCAATTCAGTTTGGTGGAATATTACACCTAACAGTAAATATGGCAAAGGAATTTTCAAAAATGGGTCACGATGTTACTATTTTCACTACTGATCTAGATGCTGCAAATGATCTTAGAACATTTAACAAAAAATTACTGAGAGAAGAAAAAATTAATGGATTCAATATTAATAGAACTCATTGTTGGTTCTCTATTTACTTATTTTATATAAATCCAGAAATGTATTGGCAATTACTAAACTATAGGCCAGATATAATCCATTCAATAGGATTAAGAAGTTTTCAATCATTAATTGCAACCCTTGTAGCAAAGAAAAAAAAAATATCTTTAGTAATCTCTGATCAGGGAGGATTACTCACTCATCCTGAAATAAAGGAAGGAAAAATTATTAGACGAATTTTGTACAAATTACAAATACCACTTATCAAATTCATTATAGATCATGCTCGAAGAATTACTGTAGGCAATGAATATGAAAAAGAAATGTTTTCAAAATTTAACGTAGATTCGAAAATTTCAATAGTACGAAATGGTATAGATTTGGAAGAACTAAAAACTAGTTCTGAAAATTTTAGACAAAACTTCAATCTAAATGATCGCTATATATTATTCGTTGGTAGATTTGCAAAAAGTAAAGGAATTGACATTTTATTAAATGCAATGAATTTAATTAAAAATAATATCTCAATTTCAAATGTAAAATTAGTGATAATGGGTGTTGATGATGGTTTTGAAACAGAAATGAAAAAAATTATTGAAGAATTTCATTTACAAGATAAAGTTATGATTATTAGAAAACCAAAAAGAGAAGATGTAATAGCTGCATACAAAGACTGTGAATTTATTGTATTGCCGTCCAGATGGGAGCTTTCTCCCTTGGTTCCATTAGAAGGATTCTTCTTTAAAAAACCAATAGTAGCTACAAATGTGCATGGAAATCCGTTCACTATCAAACATAGAGAAAACGGTATCTTAGTTGAACCAGAAAATTATCAACAATTTGCAAATGCAATTTTAGAACTATTAATTGATGATAAAAAACGAATGGAGTATGGATTATCTGGATATGAATTTGTAAAAAATGTTTGTAATTCTGCAGAAATGGCAAAAAATACACTAAAGATCTATAACGAAATAGCACATTAATTTTTTTGATTTTTAGTTATACATTCAATAACTTTGTCTTGGTGGTTTTTAGTAATAGTAGGATAAAGAGGAAGTGCTAATATCTGCTCATATATCTTTGATGAGTTTGGAAAGTCTTTTGAGTTTTTCAAATATTTTTTATAAGCACTATACTTATGTAAAGGCATCCAATATACAGTTGTACGTATACCATTTTTTTTCAAAATATTAAATAAATCATTTCTTGATATGCCATAATCTTTTGTTATCCTTATGGTATAGAGATGGTACGAATGTGATCTATCATTAACTATTTTTGGTGTTATTATTCCATGTACATTTTTCAATTTTGAAGTGTAATAAGAGGCTGCTTTTTTCCTCAGTTCATTGATCTTGTTAATCCTTTGTAATTGAGAAATACCAAGAGCTGCCCTAATCTCATCTAATCTATAATTATAACCTGGCTCTTCAATATCAAATACCCAAGGATATTTTGAAGTATATCTTTGCGATAATGATTTTGTCATTCCATGGCTACGAAGCTGTTGGATTTTCTTGGCTAGTAAGAGCGAATCTGTAATAACCATTCCTCCTTCAGCAGTTGTAATATTTTTTGTGGGGTAAAAGCTAAAACAGCCCGTAATACCAAATCGTCCTACATGTCTGTTTTTGTAAAATGTTCCAATTGCATGAGCACAATCTTCAACTACGTGTATGTTATGTGATCTTGCGACATCAATAATTTCATCAATTTTGCAAGCTTCACCATAAATATGGACTGGTATAATGGCCTTGGTTTTTTTTGTTATTTTTTCCTTTAATGATTTGAGTGAGATAGAATATACATTTTTTTCAATATCTACTATAACAGGTTTAGCGTTTGTTGCAATTACTGCATTAGCATCAGCTACAAATGTTAAATCAGGTATGATTACCTCATCTCCTCTTCCTATTCCAAGTGCTTTTAATGACAAATGTAATGCAGCAGTACAATTGGAAACTGCAACAGCATAACGCGATTTGGTATATTTTGCAAACATGGTTTCAAATTTTTCTAAATTTGGACCAAGAGTAAGCATGGTTTGATTCAAACTTTTCAATACGGCATATTTGTCATCATTTGAAATCCATGGTTCAAAAGCGGGTAATTTTATTGATGATTGCTTGAATACATCCATTTTTTTCTTTCTTTTCATATCTTTATCCATTAATCTAAATTACTATTAACGGCTGTACATAGCTTCATTTAATGTTGACGTGATTTTGAAATACTGACTTGAAATATTTTGGTTAAATTACTGACATTTTCTACACTATAATTAAATAACTTTCAGAAATCCTTCAGTATAGTTTGTCAAAAATCTTGATGTTTTTAGATGATCCCTTAATAGTTGATGATATTCAACTAGATGGTCATAATTCATCAAAGATTTTTGCGTTTAATCTAGACTCTCATGAAAAACTAATTAGTAAAAATATTACTCATGAAATAGCTGACAACTATCTTGACAAAGAAGAAAGAAGTAAATTATTTGATTATGCCTCAAAATCTTATCTTTGGTATGAAAAATGTCCACAAAGTAATGATCTTGAATTTAATGGTGTTAATTTACTTGGAGTTATGGGACCATTAGAATTTCATGAATTTTTATTAACATTACTAATAAAATTTTTTATAATTAAAAAAATCATTGAAATCGAGAAACCAGAAAAAATAATTACTACATCAAATTTAGAAAATTTTGTCAAACCATATCAAAAACTATATGATTTTACGATTCAAATCTATCATAGTAAAGAAAAAGAGATTGGTTTTACTGCAGATACAATCGAAATTAAATTTAATTTATTTTCTTTTCCTATTTCTTTTAATTTATCAAAAACTACTTATTCAAAAATAAAAAATTTGTATGAAAATATAGTATGTAGGCTTTTTAATTTATGGCATAAATCTGAATATAAAAAAACGATTTTGTTATTAGAATTTAATCCATCAAACTATCGAGATTTGTTATATGAATTAAGTAAGTTAGATAGAAACATAATTCTACTTAATATACGTCGCTCAGCAATATGGAATTTTGAATCAATTAAAATACTTTCAAAGACTAATTGTAAAATTCTTGATCAAAGAAAGATCCTTGATAAAAAAACAGAAAAAAATTTACTAGTATTAAAGGATGAATACACTAAAAAATTAAAAAAATTGTGGTTAAGAGATGAATTCTTTACAAAAGAGTTTTCATTTAACGAATTTTCCTTTTGGGAGTGTATAAGGGAAAAACTTTTCACAATATATCATAATCGTATGTATGAATATCTTAGGTTAGTTACAATAATAAAAAAAATATTTGATTCACTTGAGATAAGTTGTATTTTAACCTTAAATGAGGTTGGTGAAACTGAAAACACAGTTTTAAAGTTAAATCAAATTCCATCGCTTTTATGTGTACATTCATTTACAAGCTACGATCCTCTCCTGTATAACATAAGATGGAAATATGATGATCCTGGTTTAGTGCCATTAAAAAGTGATAAAATTCTGTTGTGGGGTGATACAGAATATGAATACTATAAACAAAACCATATTGAACCTACTAAGTTAATTGTCACTGGAAGTTCACGGCATGATCCTTTTTTTAAGAATATAAAAAAAGAAAAGATTGTTAAAAATAAAGTAATTTTACTTACTCCCACCCCAATAACTAATCTCTCAGGCTTTGGTGATACAAATCTAGCCATTAAATATGAAAGTCTACTAAAGAAATTTTTTTATCAAATTAACAAACTGGAAAATGTCGTTGTAATTGTAAAACTACATCCAGGTGAAAATCAACACAACTGGAATTTATACAGACAAATAAAAAAACTAGGTAAAAATATTCCAATATTTCACATAAAGTCAATTGTTCAGTTGATACACTCTTGTGACCTACTTGTAAGTATTATACCAGAATATTTTGTAGATTCTTCTGCAGTTGTGTTAGAAGGATTGATTCTGGAGAAACCAGTAATGCAAATTGTTCTAGATGATGATATACAAATGAGTCTTGCAGAAGATAAAAGGCCAATTTTAACAGTATCATATAACTCAGATCTAGAAAAGAATCTGAATATGATTTTATTTGATAACGATTTTCGTGTTAATCTGCTTGCAAATAGTAAAACATATCTTAAAAAATACTTGTCTAATCCTGGTACTGCATCAAAAAATATAGCAAAAATCTTGAGTTCACTTTAAATTCCAATATTAGAGTATTATAAAATTTGAAAAAATGAATGTATAATAATTATTTACACACTTAGTATAAAATAAATCATAATTAAATCCTCTATTCTTCAACAAGCATTTGATTTTTGAGCAATTTTAATGATTCATCAATTGTCATGAATTTAAATTTAGTTTCAGTACTTATCTTAGTTGAATCGAGACATTTATTGATCCCAGTATTCACTTTTCTTCCTAGTTCCTTAGTAGTTAAAGGCAAAATCAGGTTATAATTTAATCCGAGATTTTTTGCAATCCGTACTGTAAATTCATATCTGCTAATTTTGATTGGTGGTGCTGCATGATAAATTCCAGAATAATTTTCTTTAACTAAATGTAGGATTACTTTCGCAAAATCATCAGCTATTATTGGAGAACTATATTCATCTGTTATAATCTTAATATTTTCTTGTGTTCTTAATTTTTTTATAACCCATAGACCAAAATTTTCAGGTTTCATTGAACTCGACGATTTGTCTTGAAGAGATTTCATCAACCAACCATACAAAACACTAACTCTTACTACCAAATTATTTGTATTTTTCAAAGCATGTTGTTCGCTTAACATTTTTGTATATCCATAAAAATTGATTGGTTTTGGTAAATCTTCTTCTACATATGGAAATTCTTTCATTCCATCAAAAACAGAATCTGATGATAGCTGAATTAATTTAGAATCTAATAAACCTGCAACATTAGTAAGGTCTTCTACAAAATCACTATTGATAAGTTTGGCTTCTTTCCTATGGTTTTCACAATAATCTACATTATTAATTGCACAAGTATTAACAATAAAATCAGGATGAATAGTAGTTAACACTCGTTTTACCTTTTCAAAATTTTTAATATCAAGTTTTACATTTTTTACAAAATCCAAATTAGGGCATCGTAGGTTAAAGCTTCCCGAAATTTCAAAATTGTTTTTTGCTAGAACTGCAAGTTTTGAGCCAGTAAGACTGCCTACACCAAAAATGAATAATTTTTTCTTCATTTACGAGTAAACTGATATTTTGGGTTAATTAAAAGATGAGAATTTATTCTAAACATTTTTTTGTTCCCTTTTCAAGTGTGTGTAGTAAATAAGATGAGAATGGTAATAGATTTAGATGGTGTTATTTGTCAATTAAAAAATCCAGACGAATCATATGCTGATGTTAAACCTAATAATGAAATGATCAATGTTATTAAAGAATGGAAAAAAAATGGTCATACAATTATCATATATTCAGCAAGACATATGCGAAGCTGCAACGGTAATGTTTCTGAAGTAATAAATAAAATTGGAAAAATAACAACAGATTGGTTAGAAAAATGGAATATTCCTTATGACGAAATTTATTTTGGAAAACCATATGGTGACATATACATTGATGATCTGGCTATTACTTACACAAATACTACTAATCTAAAAAACAAATTGGAATTATTCAAACCAATTTTTGTTATACCTATGGCAGGTGAAGGACAAAGATTCAAACAAGAGGGTATTGAAGAGCCAAAATTTTTGATCAACACCAAAGGTAAAACATTATTTGAATGGTCACTTCAAAGTCTACCACTAGATCTAGCAAAAAAAGTTATTTTTGTTTGTTTGCAAGAACATCAAGAAAAATACAAAGTAGATGATTTTATTAAAAATATTTTAATTAAGAAATATCCAAACATTAATTACAAAATTCTAATTCTACCTAAAAAAACACGAGGTCAAGTTGAAACAGTACTAGCATGTAAAAAAGAGATTAATGGTAAAAATCCTCTTGTGATATACAATATAGACACAATATTTTTTTCATCACGATTAAAGTCTAAATTAATTACTGTACTTTTACGGCAACTTGACGGTATACTTGGAGCATTTCATTCTCATGATCAGAAATTTAGCTACATAGAGGTAGATTCTAAAGGCATAGTTAGACATACTGCTGAAAAAAAAGTAATTTCAAACATTGCGTCTACCGGTTTATACACATTCACAAAGGGAAGTGATTTTGTAGAGGCTGCAGAAAACATGATTAAAAACAATAAAACAACAAATAATGAATTCTATGTTTCAGAATTATATAATTATTTAATCTCTAAAGGAAAGAAATTCATTATAGATTTTGCGGAAAAATTTATTCCGCTTGGAACACCAGAAGAAATTAAAAATTTTGAAAAGACAAAAAGTGAATCTATTGAATCTATCTAACACGCATGTTCTAATACTAAGTGCAGGCAAAATAGTAGAAGAATTAGAAGGAATTTTTGGAAGCATTCCTTCTGGTTTGATTCCAATAAACGGTAAACCTGTAATCTTTAGGATTATTGATAAATTATTAGAAGAAGGACTTTCAAAAATTTCAATTACAATAGGCTTTAAAAAAGAACAGCTTATAACAATACTTGAGGAAAGGTATGGTAAAAAGGTTAAACTAAATTTCGTCGATGTAGATTATACAAAATCTCCTGGAAACTCAATTCTTGAATCTTTTAAAAAAATATTTGATGAGAAACTTTTAGTTATATTAGGTGATACGCTAATCGAAGAAAATATCTCATTTTTAATTAAAAAAGACGAAGATTTTGTATTAACTTCCAAAAATTTTATTCATCCAGAAAAGTGGTGTGTAATTAAACAAAACAAAGGATACATAGAAACTATTTTTGATAAAAAGAAAGGATTAGAAAAAAATAGTAATCTTGAAGCGTTGATTGGAGTTTATTATTTTAGTAACCTTAACGAGCTAAAAGACTTGACAAAAAATCTCAATTCTGGAAAAATTGAAATTAGTAACTTAATCGAAGAATATAAACAAAAATATCCAGTTAAAACAATATTATGTAAACAATGGTATGATGTAGGTCATATTGAAAACTATTATGCATCAAAAAAGGTATTACTTCAGGCAAGATACTTCAATTATCTAAATTTTGACGAAACTTTAGGTATAGTTACTAAGACAAGTGATGATACAGCTAAATTAAACGATGAAATAAATTGGTACAAAAAAATTCCATCCGAATTAAGCATTCTCACACCACGCGTAATAGATTACAATAATTCCAATCAGCCTTACATAAAATTAGAATATATTGGCTATCCAACATTAGCTGAACTTTGGTTATATAGTGATATTCATAGTGAAATATGGAAAAATATAATCAAAAGATTTCTTGACGTTGTTAACCTTTTTAAAAAATATCAAGGCTCAGTTTCCTTTAATGACTATCAATCCATGTATGTACACAAAACCGAACAAAGAGTTAAAGCACTTTTAGAAGAAAACAAGCAATTTAGAGAACTATTCAAAAATAAAAAAATTATCATAAATGATATAGAATATAAAAATTGGCCTATAATAAAAGAAAAAATTTATTCAAAAACTAAAACACTTTATGATGACAAAAACAACTATTTTCTTCATGGAGACCTTTGTTTTTCAAATATTTTATACGATATACATAATGGAATTTTCAAATTAATCGATCCTAGAGGAAAATGGGGTTCAACAACATTTGGTGATCTAAAATATGATATTGCAAAGTTACGTCATTCTGTAGTAGGAAACTATGATAGTATAATAGATGGTTTATACTCAATATCATACAACAACGAAAAACTAAACATTGATATTTTTCAACCAAGAATCTATCAAGAAATTTCTAGACACTTTGATGAATTAATAGGATTGTATTGGAATTTAAATGAAATAAAATTGATTGAAGGACTGTTGTTTATTTCCATGTTGCCTTTACACAAAGATAACTTAGATAAACAAATTGCCTTTTTCAGTATCGGAATACAACGATTAAATGAAGTTATAGATAACTGAAATTCCTACACCATCATGCTCAAACTAACTATTGCGATTCCAAATTATAATGGTGGTGAAAATCTAAAAAATGCCGTTCAATCATGCAAATACATCAATTTACTACAAGAAAATTTTGAAATTCTGGTAGTCGACAATAATTCTGAAGATAATTCCATCCAATTACTAAATGAATTAAAAAGTGAATTTACTAATTTAAAAATTTATGCGAATAAAGATAACATAGGCAGAATACAAAATTGGAATACTTGCATAGAAAAATCTACAAGCAAATATCTTATTTTTTTATTTACAAATGATACTATAAACAAAGAAAATAATATTGCACAAATCATCAATAAACTAGACTCAGATGATTCAATTTCATTATCGATGTCTCCCTTAATTAGGAAAGAAAAACATAGAGAATTCATTAAAAAGAAATTTTTTACAAAACAAATCAAGTGTTCTTCTACTAACTTCACTTGTTATTGCTTAGCACGTGGTTTACTTCCATTTGGTCCCATTCAAGCAATTATTTACAGAATAGATGATATTAAGAAACTTGGTAATTGTTTCTTAGAAAACTTTCCAATCAATGCAGACGAAATCTTTTCTTATATTCAAGCTACTGTTCGAAAATATATTCTATTTAATCCACAACCCCAAGTTATTTGGGATTTAACAAAAAGTAGATTTCATGGAAAAATGACTTTTGAGAATGAATTTAATGAGCATGCAAAGACAATTGAAGAAATCAACAAACGCTTACATTATCAGTTAGATCATGGATTGATTTCTACATATAGATTCATTAATCTCCTAAAATACACATTAAATCCATTACATCAAAATGATGGTAAAATTAGACCTTTTTTAAAATTAATTTCAAATATGAAAAAAAATGACAGTTTTTTTTCAAGTGATGCGTTTTTAATTAAAACTTTGTTTAAAAAACTCAAAAACTCGTATTTTGATGCTGACGACATACTTTATGGGTTGATAATAAATCAATGCTTAAAGGAAGCAAATCATACAATTAAAAAAGGAGTAAAAGACTGAAATTATACAAATGTTTCAAACGCTGCCAGTTTATTTCATCTTAGATGGAATGTTTATCTCTGGAATTCAAAATTACTTAGATCCAGGCACTGGAACACTAATTATACAAATGATTGTAGGTGCCTTAGTAGGAATAGGAATCACAATCAAGCTATATTGGTATAAATTAAAAGAAAAATTTACCCAAAAAAAGACACAAAATAAATTATAAAATCAGATTGTTTTTTATTATAACATAAAATACTTTTTTCTATATGAAAATTTTAAACCCTTTTCAAAAATATGAAGAAAAAGAATTAAAACGATTTGAATCATTAGATATTAATGAAAAATCCATAGTATTTTATGCAGAAGATAATTATACTTTAATGCATTTTGAGCCAATTTTACATGAATTAACAACCAATCTTGGCCGTCATGTATGCTACTTAACATCTAGCCCAACCGATCCTATCTTAAAAACTGAAAATAAAATGATAAAATCATTCTATATTGGTGATGGCACAAGAAGGACAAAGTTGTTTCTAACACTTAAGGCAAAGGTTCTAGTTATGACAATGCCTGATCTTGAAACATTTCACATTAAAAGGTCAAAGGTATATCCAGTACATTACATTTACGTTTTTCATTCTATAGTTAGCACTCACATGGTATATCGCAAAGGCGCATTTGATAATTATGATACTATCTTATGTGTTGGTAAACATCATGTAAAAGAAATACGTGAGACTGAACAAGTATATGGACTAAAGCCTAAAAACCTAGTAGAACATGGTTATGGCAGACTGGATAGTTTAATTAAACATAATTTTTCACTTATAGTGCCTGAAAAATATAAGAAAAATGTATTAATTGCTCCTTCTTGGGGACAAAATGCTTTACTAGAAAATCATGGGTTGGAACTAGTCAAAATATTATTAAAAAATAACTATTGTGTGATTGTTAGACCACATCCAGTCACAGTAAAAAAATGGCCAAAAATCATAAAATTATTAAAAGATAATTTTGGTAACAATCCAAATTTTATCTTGGAAACTGACATACAACGTTTTGATTCATTGCAAAATTCTCAGTTTATGATTTCTGATTGGTCAGGAATAGCATTAGAGCATGCTTTTTCAACTGGAAGACCTATACTTTATATCGATGTCCCAAGAAAAATTAACAATAACGATTATGAAAAAATTTCATACACACCAATTGAGGAAATCTTGAGAGAAAAATTGGGATGTATTATTTCTCCCAATCAATTAGATAAAGTTCCAGAAAAATTAGAATTTTTGTATCAAAACTTGGAATCTTTTAAAAAACAAATCTTTCAAATTAGATCAGAAACAATATTTAATTTAGGCAGATCTGGAGAAGTTGGCTCAAAACTCATAGCACAAATCGCAGACGAACAAAGGCAGGATTTGAATTAATTTGAAAGCAATTATTCTTGCAGCAGGTATGGGAAATAGGCTAAAGCCATTTACTTCTAATATTCCTAAA
>Ga0194119_10002671_pt1 | contig 29705 bp, 23 predicted proteins | sample TA2MahC100mmetaG_FD_148620 | JGI IMG/M metagenome (GOLD analysis project Ga0194119, IMG submission 148620) | Freshwater microbial communities from Lake Tanganyika, Tanzania - TA2015018 Mahale Deep Cast 100m | ecosystem: Environmental > Aquatic > Freshwater > Lake | place: Tanzania: Lake...
CCTCGACCGGATGTTCGAGCTCTCCCCCGCCGACTGACCCCCGCCCCGATGCTCACCCCCCGCACGGAACTCCTGATCGACCTCGCCCTCGAGGAGGATCTCGGCCTCGGCGACCTCACCAGCCGCGCCCTGTTTCCCCCCGGGCATCGCCGCCGCGGCTGGATCGAGGCGCGGCAGGACCTTGTGGTCTGCGGGGTGGAGATCGCCGCCCGCGTCTTCGCCCGCGTCGATCCCGCCCTGCGGGTGCGCCTGCTCGCCGCCGAGCGCTCCGCCCTCAATTTCCTCCAGCGCCTCTCGGGCATCGCGACCCACGTCCGGACCCACGTGGACCTCCTTCAGGGCACCGGGGTGCGGCTGGCCGACACCCGCAAGACCACCCCGGGCTGGCGCGCGCTGGAGAAGCACGCGGTCCGCTGCGGCGGCGGCGCCAACCACCGCTCCTCCCTCGGCGAGCACGTGCTGATCAAGGACAACCACCTCGCCGCCGCCGGCGCCGAGGTGATCCTGCTCGACAACTTCCCGCCCGAGGGCGTGCGGGCCGCCGCGGCCCTCATCGCCGGGCGCGCCCGCGTCGAGGTCTCGGGGGGCGTCCGCCGCGAGACGCTGCGGGCCTACGCCGTCCCGGGGGTCGATGTCATCAGCGTCGGGGCCCTCGCGTATTCCGCGCCGGCGGCCGACCTGAGCCTCACCGTCCCGGCGCGCGGGCGCGCCGTCTGAGGCCCCGGCGATGGAGATCATCGAGACCGACTGCCTGGTCATCGGCGCCGGCCTGGCCGGTTCGGCCTACGCCCTCCACGCGGCCCGCGCGGGCCGGCGGGTGGAGTTGCTCGCGCTCGACGGCCCGCTGGTCGCGAACAGCGACTGGGCCCAGGGCGGCATCATCTATGAGCCCGGCGCCCCGGCGCGGCTGGGGGCGGACATCGTGGCCGCCAGCGACGGCACCTCGAATCCGGCCGCGGGCGAGCAGCTGGTGCGCGAGGGCCCGGCCGCGGTGAAGGAGCTGCTGCTCGGCGAGCTCGGCGTCGCCTTCGACCGCGACGCCGCCGGCGCCCTCGACCTCACCCGGGAGGGTGGGCACAGCGCGCGGCGCATCCTCCACGCCAAGGACCTCACCGGCCACGCCATCCTCGCCGCGGTCGCCGCCCGCGTCGACGCGACCCCTGGCATCACCCGCCGCGGTGGCTGGGTGGCGGTGGACCTGCTGACCCTCTCCCACAGCACCGACCTAGTGGCCGAACGCTACGCGCCGCTGACCTGCTTCGGTGCCTATGTCCTCGATACCGCTTCCGGCGTCGTACGGGCGATCATCGCGCGCCGCACGGTCCTCGCCGCGGGCGGGCTCGGGCAGATCTTCCTCCACACCACCAACCAGCCCGGCAGCGTCGGGCACGGCGTGGCGATGGCCTACCGCGTCGGCGCGCGGCTGATCGACCTGGAGTACGTCCAGTTCCATCCGACCGCCTTCCACCGGCCGAACGCGCCCGGGTTCCTCGTCACCGAGGCCCTCCGCGGCGAGGGGGCGGTGATCGTGAATGCCCGCGGCGAGCGGTTCGTCGACCGCGTGCACCCGACGGGTTCGCTCGCGCCGCGCGACGTGGTGGCCCGCGCGGTCCACCTCGAGTTGGCGGCCAGCGGCGAGCCCTGCGCCTACCTCGACCTCGGGGCGTTGCCGCCGGATTTCCTGCGGGCGCGTTTCCCGACGGTGGCGGCGCGCTGCGCGGCCCACGGGGTCGACGTCGACCGGGGACCGATCCCCGTCGTCCCGGCCGCCCATTTCTCCTGCGGCGGCGTGCACACGGACCTCGCCGGCCGCACCAACGTGCGGAACCTGGGCGCCATCGGTGAGACCGCCTGCACCGGCCTGCACGGCGCCAACCGGCTCGCCAGCACCTCCCTGCTGGAGTGCCTCGTGGGGGCGCGCGCGGCTGCGGCCGCCGCCGTGACGGAACTCGCGGCCGAGCGGGACCCGTTGCCCCGGCCCCGGCCGTGGCGGGGCGCCGACCGGCCGGCCGATCCCACCCTCATCCGCCAGGACCTGGAGCTCGTGCGCAGCACGATGTGGAACTACGCGGGGATCGTGCGCTCCTCCCGTCGCCTCGCCCGCGCGCGACGCATACTGCTGGAGCTGCGGGAGGAGATCCAGGGGTTCTACCGCGACTGCCGCCCGACCCGCGAGTTGCTGGAGCTGCGCAACGCGGTCCAGACCGCGCTGCTCGTGGTGCACGCGGCGGCCCTCAACCCGCGCAGCCGCGGCTGCCACCACGTGGTGGCGGAGGACTGAGTCGCCGGGGGGCTCAGGCCCGGGGGTGGGCGCGGGCGGCCGCGATCAGGCCCAGCAGCGCCGCGAAATCCTCGTCCCGGCTCCGGCTGTGGATCCGGTGGTCGAAGCCCGGCGCCGCGCGCAATTCCGCCGCCGCCGTGGCCAGCCGCCGCGCGATCTCCTCCTCGTGGTCGCCCGCCCGCGCGCGCATCCGCGCGGCCAGCTCCGCCGGGTCCACGAGGATGAACACGGTGGTCAGCGCGCGCGCCAGGAGCGGCTCGGCCCGCGCCGCCCGCCGGAGGTTGTCCACGCCCTGCACGTCCACGTTGATGACCAGGTCCCGGCCCGCCGCGAGGGGCCCGAGCACGCTCGCCCGCAGGGTGCCGTAGAGGCGGTCCTCGTGGTCGCCGTGGACCTGCGCCCACTCGAGGAATTCGCCCGCGGCGAGCCGCCGGCGGAACTCCGCCGCGGCGAGGAAATGGTAATGCACGCCGTCCACCTCGCCGGGCCGCGGCGCGCGGGTCGTGGTGGTGATGACGCGGTCGAACTCCGGCCGCTCGCGCCGCAGGCGGCCGCAGAGGGTGGATTTGCCGGAGCCCGCGGGTCCGGCGAGAACGAGCAGCAGGGGGTGCGCGGCCATCGGCCTCAGTAGGTGAACGCGACCCCCGCCAGCAGCACGCCATAGGCGGTCAGGCCGCCGCCGACCACGCGGGCGCGGCCCGGGCGCGCGAACAGCCAGTTCAGGAAGTCCCGCAGCCGCCAGGGCTGCGCCCCGAGCCAGATCGCCGCCGCGATGCCTGCGTAGACGGCGATCTTGTAGAGGACGATCCGTCCGTGGGTGAAGTTCATGAAGCCCGCGTCCAGCAGCGGCATCGCGCCCATCAAAATCAGCGCGCACAGCCCGCGGACGGCGAGGAAGTCGGGCACGTACTTGAACGAGAGGATGGCCACCAGGAGGAAGCCCGCGAAGAGGTAGTGCCGGTACTCGCCAAAGTCCGCTGGCGAGAGGTGCCAGAGCGCGTGGAGGAACCAGGCGGCCCCCGTGGTGAACACGACGTAGGCGGCGGCGCGCGAGCGCGGGAACGAGCGGAGCACGGCGCCCCAGCCCGGCAGCGGCAGCAGCAGCGGCACGCCGAGGAGCAGCAGGAGCAGGGCGGTCACTAGGGTGGCGGCGGTCAGGGACATCGGGAAAGGCTTAGGCGGGGGCGCCGGCGGGAACGAGCTCGCCGTAGAGAGTGCTGACGGACGTGCGCTCGATCCGCAGCGCCACGAGCTCGCCCACCAGGCGCGGGTGCGCGTCGAAGATGCACACGCGGTTGCCGCCGGTCCTCCCCGTGAACCGCGCGCCGTCCTGGTCCCGCCCCTCCACCAGCACCTCCTGCACGGTGCCGACGAGGGCCGCGGTGCGCCGCAGCGAGTTCTCCCGCAGCAGCGCCAGCAGCTCCTGGTTGCGCTCCTCCTTCACCGCCTCGTCGACCTGCCCGGTCAGCTCCGCCGCCGGGGTGCCGGAGCGCGGGCTGTACTTGAAGACGTAGGCCATGTCGAAGTCGCACTCCGCGAACAGCGCCCGCGTCGCCGCGAAGTCATCCGCCGTCTCGCCCGGGAAGCCCACGATGACGTCCGTCGAGAGGTGCAGCCCCGGCCGCGCGGCCCGCAGCGCGGCGACGAGGGCGCGGTACTTGGCGGCGGTGTAGGGCCGGTTCATCGCGCGCAGGATCCGGTCGCTCCCGCTCTGCAGCGGCAGGTGGGTGTGCGCGCAAAGCTTGGGCAGCCGCGCGTAGGCCGCCACGAGGTCGCCACGGAACCCGAGCGGGTGCGGCGAGGTGAACCGGATTCGCTGGATCCCGGGCAGCGCGTGCACCTGCTCGAGCAGCTGCACGAAGGGGCTGAGGCCGCCCGTCCGCGGAAGGTCGTGCCGACCGTAGCTGGTCACAATCTGCCCGAGGAGGGTCACCTCGCGCACGCCGCGCTCCGCCAGCGCCCGGCACTCCGCCACGACGTCCGCCAGAGGCCGCGAGCGCTCATCGCCGCGCGTCCGCGGCACGACACAGAAGGCGCAGTCCATATCGCAGCCCTGCTGGATCGACACGAACGCGGTTACCCGCCGCTCGTCCCCCGGCTCCGGCTCAGCGTGGTCGCGGATCGTATTCTGTGAGCCCGCCTCCTCCGCGATGTCGACGATCGTCTCCCCGACCGGCAGGCCCGCCGCGCGCGCCGACCGGAGGTTATCGAGGTAGCCCGGCACCTGGTGGAACTTTTGGGTGCCGATGATTAGGTCCACGTCCGGCAGCTGGGCAAGCAGGTCGGCGCCGCGGTTCTGCGCCATGCAGCCGAGGATCCCGAGGACGAAATCCGGCTGGCGCCGCTTGCGCTGCTGGAGGTACGCGGCCTTGCCGATCGCCTTCTGCTCCGCCGCCTCGCGCACGCTGCAGGTGTTGAGCAGGAGGATGTCGCACGCGTCCTCGTCCGGCACGATGCGGTAACCCCGGGCGCGCAGCATAGCCGCGACCGCCTCGCTGTCGCGCTCGTTCATTTGGCAGCCGTACGTCTTGATGTGGACCCGGTTCAAGCGTGGGGAGGTGAGTTGCTAGCGGGGGTCGCCCCGGGGTCAACCTTCCTCCCGCGTCGCCCGGTCGGGGTTTGCCATCGCCACGCCGGCTGGCAAGCTGCGCGCACGTCCTTCCAATGCCCGACTCCCGCGTCCGTGTCCTCGCCACTGTCGTGCTGGTCCTCGCCGCAGCGTGGTCTTTCTCCCGCCGCGCCCCGGCGCCGCCCGCGCGCCCGGTCGAGTCGGCTCTCGCAAGCGGCAGCGCGACGGGCGCAGAACCCGCGCGCGCCCCCTCCTTCGCGGTCGCCCCAGACCTGGCCCCGGTGGCGCGCGTCGCGTTCCCGTCCCCGTCCCCCGCCTTCGTGGTGGCGGCCTTTTCGGAGTGGCTGACGGAGTGGCGCCGCGCCGGCCCTGGCGGGGAGGCCGCGCTCGCGGCCCGGGGCGCCGCGCTCGCCCAGGCGCGCCGCGCCGAGTTGCGAGACCTCATCGCCCGCGATCCCGCCGCGGCCCTCGCCGCCGCCGTGCCCGCCGGCCTCCGCGCCGGCCTGCCGCCCACCGTCGCCGCGGAATTGGAGGAACTTCTCGACGCTCGCGGCGACTGGGAGGTGACCATTTCCTGCCCGGCCCCGGCCAATGGCCTGCAGCGCACCGCGATCCTCGGCGGCCGCCGCTTCGCCGCGCACACTTACGGCCGGCGCCTCGCCCTGGCCACCAAGGTCGGCTTGCCCCTGCACGGGATCGCGCTGGAGGACGTTGCCGCATTCGCGCCGGAGCCATGGCGTGCGCTCGACGACGACGAGAAGGCGGTCCGCGGGCTCGCGGCGGATGCCCTGGCCGTCAGCGTGGGCGGCGTAGTGGAGGTATTCGCGGAGCCCGATGTCTTCGGAGCCCGGCGGGAGGCGCTGCTCGCCGCGGAGGCGCGCGAGGGGCCATACGTGCCCGGCCCTGGGACACCCCCGACCGCCGCGAACACCCCTTGGATCCTCGGCGCCAAGCGCGTGCTGTGGGTGCAGGTGGATTTTGCGGACGACCCGGGCGAGGTCGCGTCCACTGCGCAGATCGAGGCCACTAACGCGCAGGTCGCCGCGTTCTTCGCGGCTACCTCCCAAGGCCGCACCACCTTCTCCTTCTCCATCCTCCCGGGCGTCCTGCGGATGACGCGCGACAAGGCCTTCTACAACGCCTCCTCCACCTCCTCCGGTCAGCTGCAGACGGACGCCGCCGTGCTCGCGAGGGCCTACGATGCGGCCAACGGCGGCACGGGGGCCTTCGACCCGGCCCGCTACGACCGCTGGATCGTCCTCTTCAAGCGGATGCCGGCCTACTCCTTCGGCGGCCAGGCGCAGCTGACGGGCCCCCAGGTGCGGATGAATGGGAACATCAATCCGGGAACGACCTACCACGAGCTCGGCCACACCCAGGGGCTTTCGCACGCGCATTACTGGATCCCCGCGGGTCCGGTCGCGACTGGACCGGGTACGCACCTCGAGTACGGCGACCCGTTCGACGCGATGGGCCGCTCCGGCAGCGGCCCCAACAACCATTTCAACGTCAGCCAGAAGGACCGCCTCGGTTACCTGCCCCCCGAGGCCATCGCGTCCATCACCGCCTCCGGCACCTACCGGCTCCACCGCCACGATCACGCCGACGCGTCCGGCCTGCGCGCCCTGCGTTTCTCGCCCTCTGGACTCGGTTACGACCTCTGGGTGGAGCACCGCCGCTTCGCGCCTACCGCCTTCGGTGCCGCCCAGGCTGACCGCGTGCGCCAGGGGCTCCAGCTCCACTGGGGCGCCGGCCGCGCCCCGCGTTTCACCTCGGGTCCCGGCAGCTACCTGCTCGACGCCACGCCTGGCTCGGCCGGCGGCGCCGATGACGCGCCGCTCCGGATTGGCGAGACGTTCGTCGACCCCGATGCCGGCATCACCCTGAAACCCCTCGCCGCCGGCGGCGACGCGCCCGCGGAGTACCTCGACGTCCAAGTCGCCTTCGGCGCCTTCGACGGCAACGGCGAGCCCACGCTCGAGGTCGCGTTGCCCCCCGGCCGCCTCCTCGCCCGCACCAACCTCACCTTCCGCGCCACCGCGGCCGACCCAGACCGCGACCCGCTCTACTTCCGCTGGGACTTCGGTGACGGCTCGCTCCAGCCCACCCTCGATACTCTGACGCGCCGCTTCCTCACCGGCGGCACCTACACCCTGCGCGTCTCCGCCCACGACGGTCGTGGCGGCGTCGCGCGCCGCTCCTTCAACGTAAACGTCGAGGACACCCTCAACACCTGGACCCGCCGCGCCGAGGCCAACCCCCCGACCGCCGCGCAGCTGTTATACGATGTCACCCATGCCCGCGGCCTCTTCGTCGCCGTGGGCCTCAACCAGACCGTGCTGACGTCGCCCGACGGCGAGACCTGGACCCGCCGCACCTTCCCCGGCGGCAACACCCTCACCGGCGTCGTCCACGACGGGACCAGGTTCGTCGCCTCTGGCTACCGCTTCAATAACGCCACCCAGAAGGGCCTCGTCGGGCTTTCCGAGGACGGGATCCGCTGGACTACCGTCAACCTCGACGCCGGCACGGCGCAGTTCTGGGGCATCGCCCACGGCGCCGGCCGCCTCGTGGTAGTGGGCGACGCGGGCACCATCTATTCTTCAACCGACGGCACCAACTGGGCTTCCGCGGCCTCGGGCATCACCAACGTCCTGCGGTCGGTGGCCTACGCCGACGGCCTGTTCGTCGCCACCGGCGACTCCGGGCGCGTGCTGACCTCGCCCGACGGCCTCACGTGGACGAACCGCACGCTGCCGGTCACGAACTCCTTCACCGGCGTCGCCCGCCATGCCGGCCGTTGGGTGGTCCGCTCGTTCACCACGATCTTCACCTCGGCGGATGGGGCGGCGTGGACGCGCGTGACCGCGCCCTCCGCGACCAACGCGGCCACCTACCGGATGCTGTCCGTGAACGGCGTGCTGCTTGCGGGGCTCGCGGGCGCGCGGCTGCAGCTGGCGGAGGATCCCGCGTCGTGGGAGGGAATCGTGCCCGAAAGCTCCACCCGCTCGATCCGCGCCTTTGCCGTCGGCGAGGGTCTGGTGGTCGCGGTCGGCAGCGATGGTCTGATCTTCTCGACCGGGTTGCCTGCGGCCGGCGAACCCGCCTTGCCCGTGCCCACGCTCCGCCTCGAGGCCGACGCCCTCAAGGTCGCGGTCGGCAAACCCAACCCGCTCGCCGCCGCCGGCGCCGGGTACTCCCGCCTCGAGCTCTACGCCAACGGGGTCAAGGTCAGCGAGATCGCCGGGGCCGGCGGAGCGCTCTCGTGGACCCCCGCCGCCCTCGGCACCTACTCGCTGCAGGTGCGGGGCGTCGACGCCGCCGGGGCGGGCGCCGTCTCCGCCGCGGTGCCCGCGATCGCCGGCCTCACCGGCTGGCGCTGGAACGGCCGCCAGCCCACCGGTGCCGACCTCAACGCCGCCACCCGCATCGGCGACCGCTGGTGGATCGTCGGCGCCTCCGGCACGGTGCTCACGCTCGACGACCAGGGCGAGTTCACCCCGGTCGACTTCCCCACCACCCAGCACCTCACCGGCATCGCCCACGCCGGCGGCCGGTGGGTCGTCACCGGCCCCTACGTCGACGCCGCCTCCCGCGAGGAGATCGGCTCCCTCTGGACCTCGGCCGACGGCTACCGCTGGGCCGTCCAGTTCTCGGGCCCGCTCGACAACTTCAACCTCAACTTCGCCGCGCACGCCGCCGGCACCTGGCTCATCGGCAGCTCCGGCGGGCTCCTCCTCACCTCGGCCGACGCGCTGGTGTGGACCCGCCGCAACTCGGGGGTCTCCGTCTCCCTCCGCGCCGCTGCCCACGGGGCCGGCACCTGGGTCGTCGTCGGCAACAGCGGCCGCATCGTCACCTCGGCCGATGGGGGGACTTGGACCGCCCGCACCAGCGGGGTCACCGGCAACCTCCACGGCGTCGCCTTCGCCGGCGACCTCTTCGTCGCCGTCGGGGCCGGTGGCCTCATCCTCACGTCGCCTGACGGTCAGGAGTGGACGCGCCGCACCTCCGGCACGACGGCCAACCTTAACGGCATCGCGCACCTGCTCGGCACGTGGGTCGCCGCCGCCGAGACCGGTGGCCCGCTGGTTTCCGCCGATGGGATCAACTGGGACCCGGCCTCGACGGGTGGACTCGCCCTCAACGGGCTCGCGGTCGCGGGCGGCGGCAAGGGCGGCCTGCTCCTCGGCCGCGCCGGCGAGGCCTTCGCCGCCACGACCTCACCCGCACAGTGGCGCCGCCTCGGCACCGGCGAGGCCGGCTCACTCCTCGGCCTGATCCACGCCGGCGGGCGCTTCGTCGCCGTCGGCCAGAACACCGATCCCGTGACCCGCGCCCCCGTGGTGCCGGTCCAGCGCTCGGCGGACGGCGTCACCTGGACCCGCGCCGCCCCCAACGCGGCCTTCGGCAACCTCAACGAGGTCGCCTTCGGCCAGGGCCGCTACGTCGCGGTCGGCGATGGCGGCCGCATCTTCACCTCGCCGGACGCGGCCGAGTGGACCGCCCGCACCTCGGGGTCGACGGCCCAGTTGCTCGCCATCGCGGCGGGCCCCGACCGGTTCGTCGCCGCTGGTGGCGGCGGCACCGTGCTCACCTCGGCGGACGGCGTGGCGTGGGCCGCCGGCACCTCCGGCGTCACGACCGCCCTCAACGCGAGCGCCTTCGGCGCGGGCCGCTTCGTGCTCGTCGGCGCCGCGGGCCGCATCCTGCACTCCGCCGACGGAGCCGCGTGGACGGCCGCGACGAGCGGCGTCACCGGCGTGCTGCACCAGGTGACCTACTTTGACGGCCCCGGCTTCCTCGCGGTGGGCGACGGCGGGACGATGCTCGCCTCGCGCGGCGGCGTGGACTGGTCGCCGGTCGAGACCGGCATCGCCGACGCGATTTACGCGGTGGCACGGACGCCCCTCGGCTACATCGCCTCGGCGGGGAGCAACGGCGCGCTGCTGGTTTCCCCCGACGCGGCCGACTGGTCGGTGAGCGCGCTGCCGGTCAACCGCATCCTCCGGGGTCTGGCCGCCGGGGCGGGCGCGATCGTCGCGGTGGGCGACCAAGGGGTGTCGCTGACCTACGAGCAGCGCGACTCGCGGCCGGCGCCGGAGATCCGCGCGGCCCCGGTGGCGCAGGCGGCCGTGCCGGGGGCGCCAGTGCGCCTCACCGTCGCGGCCCGGAACGCGGAGGGCGCGGTCTACCAGTGGTTCCGCGATGGCGTGGCCTTGGCCGGCGAGAACACGCCGGTGCTCGAGCTGGCGGCCTTCCGCGCGGCGGACGCGGGCAGTTACATCGTCGCGATCGTCTCGCGGAGCGGCACCACGCGCAGCGCCGCGGCGGCGTTGACCGTGGCCTCGGCGACCGACCCGGGCCGCCTCGTCAACCTTTCCATCCTCACCGCGCTGGCGGGCGCGGACGACGCCTTCACCTTCGGCGTGGTGGTGGGCGGCGCGGGGACCTCCGGCGCGAAGCCCCTGCTGTTGCGCGCCGCGGGGCCCTCGCTGGTCCCGCTCGGCCTGGACGCGGCGTCCGTCCTGCAGGACCCGCGCCTCGAGCTCTTCACTGGACAGATGGCGGTCGGCGGCAACGACAACTGGGGGGGCGGCGCGGCGTTGTCCGCGGCGTTCGCGCAGGTGGGCGCCTTCGCTTACGCGTCGCCCGGCTCGCGGGATGCCGCGCTGTTCCTGCCAGCCCTCGCGGCGGGCGCCCATTCCGCGCGGATTGCGGGGACCGGCGCGGGGACCGTGATCGCGGAGCTCTATGACGCGACGCCGAACGGGCAGTTCACCGCGGCGACCCCGCGGCTGGTGAACGTCTCCGTGCTCAAGCACCTCGGCACTGGGCTGGTCGCGGGCTTCGTGGTGGGCGGTTCCTCGCCCCGGGCAGTACTGGTCCGGGCGGTAGGCCCGACCCTTGGGGCGGCGCCCTTCGGCGTGCCCGAGGTGGTGGCCGATCCCGAGCTGCAGCTGTTCGCGGGCGAGCGGCGGATCGAGGCGAACGACAACTGGGGCGGCGGGGCCGCGCTGGCCGCGGCCTTCGCGCGCGTCGGCGCCTTCGCCCTGCCGGCGGGCTCGCGGGACGCGGCCCTGCTCGCTACCCTGCCGCCCGGCCCCTACACGGCACAGGTGAGCGGCGTGGGGGGCACGACCGGCGTGGCCCTCGTCGAGGTTTATGAGGTTCCCTGAACGCGCGCTGCTCGTCCTGCTCTTCGTGCAGATCCCCGTGGCCGCCGCTCCCGAGGCGCTGGTGGTCATCGCGGGCGATCTGCACTCCGCCTACGAACGCTCCGCGCAGTTCGTGGCGCTAGTCGACGCCGTGCGCGCCCGCCACTCGGGGACGCCCGTGGCGGTGGCGATCAACGGCGACGCCTTCGAGCACGGCAACGGCGTCGCACGGCGCAGCGGGGGCGAGGTAGATTTCGCATTCCTCGCTGCCCTGGCCCGCCGCGGCCCGCTGGTCGTGAACCTCGGCAACCATGAGCCGGATTACCACGACGTGCCGGAGACCGTCCGGCGTCTGCGGGCGACCGGGGCGGAAGTGGTCGCGGGCAACCTCCGCGATCCCGCCAACGGTCAACCCTACGTCGCGGCGAGCGTCGACGTGCCCTTGGGCCGGCATCGCGTGCGGTTTATCGGGGTCTCCACCGACCGGCTGGCCACGTTCCGGGTAGCGGTGCGGCCGCAACTGGACCTTGCCGACCCCGTGGTTTGGGCGCGCGCCGCCCTGCCCGGCCTCCTTCCTTTCAGTGAGCCGCTGGTGCTCTTGAGTCACGCCGGCCTGCGGGTCGACCGCGAGCTCCTGCCGCTCGTGCCCGACGGCTCCCTTGTAGCCGGGGCGCACGACCACCTGCGCTTCACGCACGAGACCGGCCGCACCGCCTACTTCCACACCGGGAGCTGGCTCGAGGCCGCTGCGGTTGCCCGCTTGGAACGCGACGACGCCGGTCTGCGTTGGCGGGTGGCCCTTGAGGAGGTCCCCGCCGCTCCCGCCGATCCCGAACTCGCCCGCCGCATCACGGAGGTGCTCGCGCGCCACCTGGCGCTGGAGGACGCCTCGGTCGTCGGCCGCGGACCGCGGGCTATGTCCCCCTCGGAAGCCGCGCGGTTCGTGGTGGAGGCCGCGCGCTGGGCTGCGGGGGCGGATGCGGCGATGATCGGCGGCACGACCTTCGGGGCTGGCCTGCCGGCGGGCGAGGTGACGCGGCACGCCTTCGATGCCTGCGTGCGTTTCGACGGGCCCCTTTTCGCCGCCACCGTCGATGCCGAATGGCTGCTCCGCCTGCAGGCGCGCTGCAATCAGGGCCCGGAAACACCGTTCGCGGAACGCGGGGGCGAGAACCTCGTGTTCGCGGCCAGTCGGCCGATCGAGACCGGTCGCCGCTACCGGCTGGTGACCAGCGACTGGGCCGCGCGCCAGTCGACCCGCTACTTCGGCCCCGATGCGCCGGCGTTCGCGGAAGTCCCGGGCGTCACGCTCAAGGCGGCCGCCCTCGCCGCCTTGCGTCCCTGACGGGCGTTTGTGTTCGCCAGCGCGGGCAGGCCCCCCTTTTGCTCGCGGAATGGGTTTCTTCGACCGCTTCGCCGCTGGGAAATCGGCTCCCCAACCCACGTCGCTCCCGGCCGCCGCCGGGGCCCGGCCGCCCGCGCCCGCGCCCGCGCCCGCCGCCCCCGCGGGCGACGTGCAGGCGCGGCTGCTCGCCGCTCGTGAACGTCTCGAGGCGCGCGACCTGCCCGGCGCCCTCGCGGTGTACGAGGAGGTGCTCTCCGGCCCCGCGGGCGACCGCGCCGACGTGCTCGTCACCATTTCCGGCGACCTCGGCGCCTCCGGTCACCTGACGCCTATCGTCGAGCAGATCGCGCCGCGTTACGACGCCGACCGGCACGGCCCCGCCACTGGCCTGAATCTGATCCAAGCTTACTTGGCCCTCGGCAACGCGGACGCCGCTCAGCACGTGCTGGACATCCTGTTCGCCCTCAACCGGCCCGAGCTGGAGGACCGGCTCCACGGCTTCTCTAACGCCATCGCCGAGCTGCTCGCCGCCCCCGAATCGGCTCCCGGGGTCGCGGGCGCTCCCGGCGCGGACGGCCCCCCGAAGATCGGCCTCATCACCGTGAGCAAGCCGGTGTGGTTCTATGGCCTCGAGCCGCTCGCCGCGCAGCTGCTGCCGCCCAAGGGGGGCCGGCTCCGGCGCATCGCCTTCACCCAGCTCGCCCAGCCCGGCGTCACCCTGTCCGCCGAGGTACTGCGCGGCCCGGAGGACGAGACCGCGCGTCTCAGCCGCGCGCTGCCGCTCTGGTTCGCGGAGACGTTTTCCTTCGCCGCCTTCTACCAGGCGGTGGCCGCGGTGGCCTTTCAGGGCGGCGCGGAGGGCCCCGCCGGCAACCACCCGGTCGTCTTCTCCGCTGAGTGGACGCCCGATAATCTGCTTCAGCTGGTCGAGACCCATGGCGAGGGACTCGACTACATCGTCACCGGCTCGCTGCGGGTCACCGCGGGCGACCACGAGGTAGTGCTGCGCGTCTGGGAGGTGAAGGGCTTGCGCGAGCGCAAGGTGTTCCCGGCGCGTTGGACGCCCTCCACCGCAGACGCGGTCCTCGCTCGCCTGCATGCGGACGTGCGCGCCTATATGGAATGGTCGCCGGCGAGCGCGGCCTATGCCTACGTGATCCCGGCGCAGCCGCGCGCGTGGCTCGACACTCTGGGCGCCTCGCTCGGGTTGTTCCTCGCCGAAAAGTCGGTGCTGCCACCCTCCTGCCTCGCGCCCGTCCCCGCCGATCTCGCGGCCGCGGCCGCCCGCGCCGCCGGGAGCGAGGGTGCTTCCCTCGCCTACCTCACCCTGCGCGCCCGCGCCCGGCAACTTGGCTTGGCCGATGCGCCCCTCGCGCCGCTCGCCCGTTCCTCGCTTGCCCAGCAGGCGCGCGACCTGCTCGGCTGAGCCCCCTTGCCCTTTTTGCCAAAGATGAACCCCCCCCCCCTGCTCGCCTTTGCGTTTCTCGCGCTGACGTCCGCCCTGCCGGCACAGCGCATCGTCCGCGGCCCCTACCTGCAGCTGGGCACCCCGGACAGCGTGGTGGTGCGCTGGCGGACCGATATCCCCACAGGGAGCGTGGTCCGCGTGGGCGCCGAGGCGGCGCGCCTCGACCGCACGGTCCAGTCCAAGGGCGAGACCACCGAGCACATCGTCCATATTGGGGGCCTGCAGCCGGCCACGCGGTACCATTATGCCGTCGGTCACGCCGCGGGACCGCTGGCGGAAGGCGCCGGGACCATCGTGACCTCCCCGCCGCACGGCGCGCGCCGGCCGATCCGCACTTGGGTCGTCGGCGACGCCGGCACCGCCGGCTCCAAGGGTTACGAGGGCCAGCAGGCCGCCGTGCGCGACGCCTACCTCCGCTTCGCGGGCGAGCGTCACACGGACGTGTTCCTCCAGCTGGGCGACAACGCCTACCGCACAGGCACCGACGCGGAGCACCAAGTCGCGGTCTTCGACGTCTACCGCGATATCCTCCGCCGTACCGTCACCTGGCCGACCCTCGGCAACCACGACGCGGGCTCTGCAACTTCCGTCACGCAATCCGGCGTCTACTTCGACATCTTCACCCTGCCGACGCGTGCGCAGGCGGGCGGACTGATGACGGGGACGGAGGCTTATTACTCCTTTGACTACGGCAACATTCACTTCGTTTGCCTTGATTCCCACGACTCGGATCGCTCGCCCGAGGGCGCGATGCTCACTTGGCTGCGGCACGACCTAGCGGCGACAAAGCAGGACTGGATCATCGCCTACTTCCACCACCCGCCGTACACCAAGGGCTCGCACGACTCGAACGTCGAGCGGCAGCTGGTCGAGATCCGGGAGAACGCGCTGCCGATCCTTGAGGCGGGCGGCGTGGACCTCTGCCTCACTGGCCACAGCCACTCCTACGAGCGCTCGTTCCTGATTGATCGGCACTACGGCAAGCAGGACACCTTCACGGCCAAGATGAAGGTGGACGGCGGCGACGGCCGGCCGGACGGCACCGGGCCCTACCGCAAGGCGACCCTCGGCCGGGGTGTGCACGAGGGTGCCGTGTACGTCGTGGCGGGCAGCTCGGGCAAAATCACGGGCAAGACCGAGAAGACGGCGGCGCGGGGATTCCTCGACCATCCCGCGATGTTCCTCTCCCTCTACCGCCTCGGGTCGCTGGTGCTCGACGTCGACGGCAACCGGCTGGACGCGGCTTTCCTGACCGAGAAGGGCGAGCGGCTCGACCACTTCACCATCCTCAAGGGCAAGTGAGACCCGCCGCCCTTTCCCCCGCTCGTCCCGGCGCGGCCGGGTGCGCTCCGGCTTCCGCTTGATGCTGCCCACGCGCTCGGGTTCGTTCCCGCTCTTCCGGTTCGCGGGGGTCCGCGTCTACCTCCACTGGTGGTGGTTCCTGTTCGCGGCGGTGGACCTGAGCGTGCGGACGCGGGCGTACACCTCGTTCGCGTGGAACGTCGCCGAGTACCTCTCGCTCTTCGGCATCGTGCTGCTGCACGAGTTCGGCCACGCGCTCGCGTGCCGGCAGACCGGGGGCAAGGCGGACGAGATCATCCTCTGGCCGCTGGGCGGGGTGGCGTTCGTCCAGCCGCCGCCGCGGCCCGCGGCCGAGCTCTGGAGCATCGCGGCCGGCCCGCTGGTCAACGTGCTGCTGATCCCGGTGATCCTCGGGCTTTCGTGGGCGCGTTCCCAGTTCGGCTGGGGCCTGGACAGCCCGGATTACCGGCGCTTCCTCAGCGCGCTCTTCTGGATCAACTCGGGCCTGCTCGCGTTCAACCTCGTGCCGGTGTACCCGCTCGACGGCGGCCAGATGTTGCGGTCGGTCCTCTGGTTCTTCGTCGGTCGCGCCCGCAGCCTCCGCATCGCGGCCATCACCGGCGCCATCGGCGTGGTCGCGCTGGCCGTTACGCTGCTCGTGCTGCAGCCCTCGCGCTGGATCTTCACCCTGCTCATCACCGGCTTCCTTGGGTCGCATTGCCTCAGCGGCTTCCGCCACGCGCGGCAGTTGCAGGCGCTCGAGCGGTTGCCGCGCCACCCGGGGTTCTCCTGCCCCGAGTGCCGGATGTCGCCGCCTGGCGGGCCCCTCTGGCGCTGCCCCGGCTGCGGCCAGGGCTTTGATCCATTCTCCACCGGCGGCGTCTGCCCGCACTGCCGGACGGCCCGCCGCGTCATCCCCTGCCCGCACTGCGGCACCGATCACCCGGCCTCCGCCTGGGGCCTCGCGCCCCGCGCCGGCGCCGGTTTGCAAGTAATCGACGTCTAAAATCCCCACCCTCCGATGACCTTCGCCCGCCTCCTGCCCGCACTCCTCGCCCTCGCCGTCCCGCTGCCCGCCGCGACCCCGCCGGGCGCTCCCGCTGCCGCGGGCCTCGCGGCGCCGTCCGCGGCCCGGTACGAGACCGGCCTCCGCACGCGCGACGGCATCGGCAAGTACTACTTCGGCCGCGAGATCTCCCAGGTGATGGGCCACCTCGGCGCCGGCTGGCTGGAGCGCTCCGAGCGCGAGGAGGAGGAACGCACCGATTTGCTCCTGGAGTCCCTGCGGCTGAGGCCAGGCGACGCCGTCGCCGACTTCGGGGCGGGCAGCGGGTATTTCACTTGGCGGATCGCGCAACGCGTCGGGCCCGCGGGGCGCGTCCACGCGGTCGAGGTGCAGCCGCTGATGCTCGAGCTGCTCCAGGCCAACGTCACCCGCCGGGGCTTCGCCGAGCGCGTGCTGCCCGTGCTCGGCACGGCGAGCGATCCGAAGCTGCCGGAGGGCGCGCTCGACCTGATTCTGCTAGTCGACGTCTACCACGAGCTGGAGTTCCCGTTCGAGGTCACGGCGGCGCTGGCCCGCGCGCTGAAGCCGGGGGGCCGGCTGGTGCTGGTCGAGTACCGCGGGGAGGATCCGGAGGTGCCGATCAAGCCTCTGCACAAGATGACCGCCGCCCAGGTGCGCCGCGAGATGTCCATCCACCCGCTGGAGTTCGTCGAGAACCTCGGCGTGCTGCCCCGCCAGCACCTGCTGGTCTTCCGCCGGCCCTCGCCCGCGCGTTGATCAGGCCCGCGCCCGGCGGGCGGCGAGGACGTTGTCCGCCGTGTAGAGCGCCAGCGCGGTCCAGATGAAGGCGAAGCTCAGCGCCCGTTCCCGCGTGAACGGCTCGCGGAAGACCCAGACGCCGAGCGCGAGCTGGAGCGAGGGGGCAAGGTACTGCAGGAGACCCAGCGTGGTCAGGCGGATGCGGCGCGCGCCGTAGCCGAAGAGCAGCAGCGGGATAGTCGTGATGACGCCCGCGCCGAGCAGCAGAACGTGCGTCGGGCCGTCCACGCGCCCCAGCGCGCCCTGCCCGGCGAGGTGGTACCCGACAAGCGCGCCGGCTGCGAGGGGCAGGAGCACCAGGGTCTCGACGGTAAGCGCAGGCAACGCAGCGAGGGGCGAGCGCTTGCGCATCAGGCTGTAACCGCCCCAGGTAAACGCCAGCGCGAGGGCGATCCACGGGGGCCGGCCCGCCTGCGCGATCATCAGGCCCACGCCCGCGGCGGCGCTGGCGATCGCTATCCATTGTGGCCGCCGCAGGTGCTCGTGCAGCAGGAAACGCCCGGCGGCGACGTTCACCAGCGGCACCAGGAAGTAACCGAGGCTGGTCTCGATGACGTGGCCCGCGTTGACGCCCCAGACGTAGATCAGCCAGTTGCCGGTCAGGAGAAGCGCCGAGAGCAGGTGAGGCCCCAGCGCGCGGCCGGCCCGGCAGACGGCCCAGACGGGGCCGAGTTCCCCCAGCTTCGTCGTGAGGGCGAGCAGCACGACCAGCGACCAGACGAAGCGGTGCGCGATCAGCTCCAGCGCGGGGATGCCGTGCAGCTGCGTCCAGTAGAGCGGGGCGAGGCCCCAGAGAAGGTAGGCGCTGCAAGCGGCGATGGCGCCCGCTCGGGCCTCGGCACCAGCGGGTGTCCCCGGCGGGTTCACGACCGTGCAGGTGCCCGGCGGGAGTTCACCGCTGCGGCTTGCGGTCGAACTGGTAGCGGGCCTCGAACTCCTGCGCGGCTTGCGTCTGCGCGGCCGCGTCAGCTACGCCCTGCGCCTTCAGTTCGGCGAGGCGCTTGTCCATCCAGCGCTGCCGGAAGGTGGCCTCGACCTCACTGGAGATCGCGGTGCTCTCCCGGGGCTTCTGCGACTTGCGGAACAGGGTGCAGCCGGAAGAGGCGCCGGCCACGACGGCTAGGGCGGCGGAAAGGAGAAGGTGCTGGGTCATTTTCTCGACAGGGAAAAGGGATTGTAGGACCGACGGCCCCGACCGCGAGAAAACTTTCGCGGGGGAAGCTTTCTTTTGCCCCGCGCACGCTTGGCGCCACGCTGGTGCAGCGATGGCGGATGAACCTTCCCAGCCTAAACTGCGCCCCACGGAGCGGGCTCCGGCCCCTTCGCCCCCGCCGCCCGCGGGCCCCGCGCCCTCACGCGGGCGGATCCCGGAGCCAGCGCGTAATTCTGGGCCCGCCTCGCCAATCTGCGGTTCAGCGGGGTGTTTGAGGGCAAACCGTCCCGCGCGATGATCGATCGGCGACTCGTCCGCGCGGGCGAGGTGATCGACGAGCGCCTGGGCCTCCGCTTCGACAGCCTCGAGCCCGGCGGCCGCCTGCGTTTCTGCGACGCCACCGGCGCGGCGGTCGTGCGGAAAAACTGAACGCGGCCGCGCGACCTCAGGCGGAGCCGAGCGCGTCGCGCACGGCCCGCAGCACGGCGGGGTCGGTGATGATCCCGAGGACGCCGTTCACCACGAACTGGATGCCGATGCAGAGGATCAGGAACCCCATCACCTTTGCGAGGGCATTCATCCCGTTGGCCCCGATCACCTGCGTGATCCGCTCGGAGAGCCGCAGGGTCGCGTAGGAGATCCCGGCCACGATGAGGATACCGAGGATGATCGCCGCGTAGTCGAGCAGGCCGCGCGCGAAGGAGGTGAAGCCAACGGTGACGGCGATCGAGCCCGGCCCGCTCAGCATCGGCATCGCGAGGGGGGAGAAGGACACGTCGCGCTTCGCCCGTGCCTCCTCCTCGGCCCGATCTTCCGGGTCCCGGCCCCGCGGCTTGCCGACCAGCATTGCCGAGCCGATGCCCGCCACGAGCAGGCCGCCCGCGATGCGCAGCCCGGGGATCGAGATGCCGAAGAAGTTCATAATAAACGTCCCGCCGAGTAGGAAGCTCACCAAAATCGCCACCATGTAGAGGCAGGCGCGGCGCAGCTGGGCCAAGCGGTGCGCCGGCGAATCCCCCTCGGTGATGGAGAGGAAGGTCGGCGCGGACGCGAGGGGGTTCACCACCGGCAGGAGCGCGATGATCGTGCCGAGGATGAGCTCCCAGAATTGGCTGATGGGCTGCATCGTCGCAAAAGCATCCGGAATGCGGGCCGGCGCAAGCGCCCCGCCTACCAGACGTCGACCGGCCCCCGCGGAACCGGGATCGCGTCACGCTCGCCGGCCGCGATCTCCGCTGGGTCGCGCAGGAACGAGGGCACGAGCGGGGCCAGGGCGAACTTGGGCAGCAGTTCGCCCGCGTCGTCGCAGAACTGGCGCCGCCAATGGAGGAACTCCGCCAGCGCCGCCTCGAAGTCCGCGCGGGTCTCCATCGCGAGCAGGGCCCGCTTGAGCGGCTTCGCCGGCCCGAAGCGCTTCGCGTACCAAGGCGCGATGCGCCGGAACAGGCGCGTGCCGTGCGCCTCCCCGTGGCACGCGCACACCCGGTCGTAATGCCGCCGCAGCACCCGCAGCCGCTCCGCGAGTTCCGGCTCTGGCAACAACTCGCCCGTGCGCAGCAGGTGCTCCGTGCGCCGGAAGATCCACGGGTCGTAGAACGCCCCGCGGCCGACGCTCACTCCCGCGCAGCCCGTTTCCCGCACCATATGCCGCGCGCCCTCCGGCGTGGTCACGTCGCCGTTGCCGATCACGGGGATCGCGCGCACCGCCTCCACCACGGCCCGGATGCCGGCCAGGTTCACGCCGCCGCTGAAGCCCTGCGCCCGCGTGCGCCCGTGGACGAACACCGCCGCCACGCCCGCGTCCTCCAGAACGCGCGCCAGGTCCGGCGCGGTCAGGTTGTCCTCGTCCCAGCCCAGCCGCATCTTCGCCGTCACCGGGATGCGCACCGCCGCCACCATCCCGCGCACGAGCGCCGCGGTGCGGTCCAGCTCGGTCATCATCGCGGAACCGCCGCCGACGCGGACGACCTTCCGCACGGGACAGCCCATATTGATGTCGACGGCGTCGGCCCCAAGTTCCTCGCAGCGCACGGCGGCGTCGCGCATCTCCTCGGGCACGCTGCCGAAGAGCTGGATGGAAAATGGCCGGTCGTCCGGGGCGGAGGCCGCGAGGCGGAGGGCGGCGGGGCTGCGCTCGAGGAGGGAGCGCGCGTTGACGAGGTCGGTGGTGGTCCAGCCGAGGCCACCGAGCTCGCGGATGGTCTGCCGCATCGGCAGGTTGGTGTAACCCGCCAGCGGCGACAGGCAGAGGTTCGAGGCGAGCGTGTGAGGGCCGATCCGCACGGGCGTCAGGCGGCGGCCGCGGCGGCCCGTATCCGACGCAGGGCCTCCTCGAGGGTCGCGCGCGGGCAGCCGAAGTTGAGCCGCAGGTGGCGACCTGGCAGCGAGCCGAAGGGGGCGCCGTCGCTCAGGCCGACGCCGTGCGCCTCGAAGTGCGCGGCGGGGGCGGGGAGGCCGAGGCCCGCGACGTTCATCCACAGGAGGTAGGTCGCCTCGACCGGCGCCTCCACTTTGATCCCGGGGAAGTCACGCGCCAGGCCCGCGAGTAGCTGGTCGCGGTTGCCGCGCAGGTAGGCGAGCAACTCCTGCCGCCACGGCTCCCCGTCGCGGTACGCGGCCTCGCAGGCGGTGAAGCCGAGGCAGGTGACTTCCGCTACGATCCCGGCGGCCGCCCGCTCGAATCGACGGCGCAGCGCGGCGTCGGGGATGATCGCGAGGGAGGTCCCCAGACCAGGCACGTTGAAGGTCTTGCTCGGGGCCATCAGGGTGATGCTGCGCGCCGCCGCATCCGCCCCCAGGCTCGCTGACGGCACGTGCGGCAACGCCAAATCGAGGATCAGGTCGCAGTGGATCTCGTCCGAGCAAAGGATCAGCCGGTGCCGAGCGCAGAATTCCGCCAGCCGCTCCAACTCCGCGCGCCGCCACACGCGGCCGAGAGGGTTGTGTGGGTTGCAGAGCAAAAACAGCCGCGTCTGCGGGGTCACTGCTGCCTCAAGGGCTTCCCAGTCGATGCCCCAGCCGCCCGCCTCCCGCACCCACGGCACGCCGACCGGCACGCGGCCGCTGTGGCGCGGCGCCGAGAAGAAGGGCGGGTACACCGGGGACAGCGTAAGCACCTCGTCGCCGGCCTCCGCGCAGGCCAGCGCGGTCACGTTCAGGCCCACGACCAGGCCCGGCAGCCAGACGATCCACTCGGGCTCCACCCGCCACCCATGCCGCCGCCAGAGCGCCTCGACGACTGCCTCGGTGGTGCTCGCCAGCGGCCGCGCGTAGCCGAACACGCCGTGGTCCACCCGGCGGTGCAGCGCCGCGAGGACGGACGGCGGAGCCGGGAAATCCATATCCGCTACCCACAGCGGCAGCACGTCGCGGCCCGCGTACCGCTGCCACTTCTGGGAATCGGTCCCCCGGCGCTCCGGGACGTTATCAAAATCAAACGCGTGCGTCATCGTGTCCGACGAGGCTTTGCCCACTCCCGCCCCGCGCGTCAAAGGGAACGCGCGCCCGTCCGTGCGCCACCGCTTGGGACGCAATGGCGCGCCCGCGCCGTCCCACCGGGCGACACGCCGTCGCGGCCCCGGGCGTCGCGCCAACGTAACCGCCTCATTGGATCAAATTTACGCATCGCGGTGGGCTGGCGCGCCGGGTGCAAAGAGAAGGCAACAACGAGCTAATTATGACGAACTCACTTCGTTCCTCCCCCCTCCCCGTCTGGTCCGTCGCCTGTTCCGGCTCTCGGCTCTCGCCGTGGTCCGGCCTCGAGTGCGAGATGGACCGACTCTTCGCCGCCGCCCTCGGGGCCGGCGGTCCGGCGACCTTCCCGGTCGACGTCTACACCGATGCCTCCGCCACCCACGTCCGCGCCGCCCTCCCCGGCTGCCGCCGCGAGGATCTCCGGATCGAGCTCGCCGACGGCCAGCTCACGCTCTCCGTGGTCCCGCCCGCGCCCGCCGGCGACGCGCAGCCGGACAACGCGCCCGCCGCGCCGGTCGCCCTCCGCACGCTCAGCGTGTCCGAGGACACCGCCGACGACCAGGTGGCCGCGACCTACGTCGACGGCATCCTGTCGGTCACGCTGCCCCGGCGTCCCGCCGCGCCGCCGCGCCGGATCCAGATCAATGCCGCCTGAATCCAACCTGCTCCTCCAACCCTTCCTCCGATGACCCTCCTGAATCCCTTCCTCATCAGCCCCGTTCGCCCGTCCGCGCCCGCGGCCGTCCCGCCGGTCCACCAGCTCAACGAGACCGAGGACGCCTTCGCGCTCACGGTCCAACTCCCCGGCGTGGCCCGGGACGGCCTCGACGTCACCGTCGAGGAGGATGTTTTACGTGTGATTGGCCGGCGCGCGTGGACGCCCCCCGCGGGCTGGTCCCTGCAGCAGCGCGAGACGATGGACGCGCCCTTCATGCTTGCGGTCGTCCTCGGCCAAGCCGTGGCGGCCGACCGGATCGCCGCCGAGCTGCGGGACGGTGTCCTGCAGCTCTCGCTGCCGAAGGTGGAGGCGGTCCGCCCCCGACGCATCACCGTGGCCTGAGTTCCCGCTGCGCGCGGGGCGCCGGCGTCCGGTCCCTGCCCCCGGGGAGCCGTTAAGCTGTTGACCGGTTTTGGCGCGCGAAATGCGCTCTGCTGGGATGCCGTCCCTTGACGCCTTGCGCGGCGCCGGCCGGGCAAAGCCTTTGACAACCCGGTGTGCCGGTGGCTGTCGTCGGGGATGAAATTCTGGTCCTCTGGGGCGCGCCTCGCGCCCCTGGTGCTGGCGAGCCTGTTGCCGGCGGCGGAACCGGCCGGGGAGGCGGCCCGCGGTGCGACCGCGGATCCCGCCGCGCTGAACACTACGGCCGCCGCTGCCAGCACTATGATGGGCCGGCCGGCCCACGCGCCCGACTACCTGGAGCAGGTCGTGGACCTGTTCCTCTCCGCCTTCGATCTCCGTTCGAGCGGCAACAGCGCCACCCACTACGCGATCAGCCTGTTCCTGGTGGTGATCGCGCTGCTGGCGCGCCGGATCGTCACCCGGCTGCTCTCCCCCACGCTGCGGCGGCTGGCCTCGCGCACCGAGACGACCCTCGACGACAAGATGTTCCCGGCGCTTGAGGGCCCGGCGGCGGCCCTCATCGTGGTCCTCGGCCTCTTCTCCGCCCTGCGGGTGCTGAAGCTCCCGGAGGCGGCCGACCATTACCTCGGGGCCGGGTACCAGGTCGCCCTCTCGTTGGTGCTGTTCTGGGGCCTCTGGCGGGCTTTTTCCGCGCTGCTGGATCACTTGGACGAGGTCGCCCGCGAACGAGGCCTCGGCGTGGCGGCGTTTATGCCGTGGATCCGCAAGACGATGCTCACCGGCTTCGTGGTCATCTCGGTGCTGCTCACCATCCAGAGCCTCGGCTTCGAGGTGAAGGCGGTGCTCGCCGGCCTCGGCATCGGCGGCCTCGCCTTCGCCCTCGCCGCCCAGGACACCCTCGCGAACATCTTCGGCGCGATCGTGGTTGCGGTCGACCAACCCTACACCGTCGGCGAGACCGTGCGGATCGGCGCCAACGTGGGCGTGATCGAGGACATCGGACTGCGCTCCACCCGGATCCGCCTGCTGGACAAGTCGCTGATGATCATCCCGAACAAGACGGTCGCGGCGGACACCATCACCAACCTCTCGCGGTTCACCGGCCGGCGCGTCGAGCAGGTGCTCGGGCTCACCTACGGCAGCCGGCCGGAGCAGCTGGAGGAGCTCGTGGCCGCGATCCGGGCCCTCCTCGAGGGGCGGCCCGAGGTGGAGCCGAACTCGGTGCAGGTCGGCTTCCGGGACTTCAACGCCTCCTCGCTCGACGTCTGGCTAGTCTACGAGGCGCGTGACCCGGATTTCCGCCGCTGGGTGCAGCTGCGGCAGGAGGTGAACCTCGCGTTGCTCCGCCTGGTCGCGGCCCGGGGGCTCGCCTTCGCCTACCCGACGCAGACCCTCGACCTGGGGGCGCCGGTCCTCGAGCGCCTTGCGGCCCGGTCCGGCCCGGCGCGCTGAGGAAGAGCTTTGCCTTCGGCCGGGTCCCGGCCTTCGGTTCGCGTATGGCGGACCCATGCAAGACCCCTTCACCGGCAGACCCACCCGCATCCAGGGACGGCGGCTCCCCCGGCCGGAGGAGCGGGCCGACCTTCAACACGATCACGAACGCCGACTGGAAGCGCTCGCTCGCCTCGGCGCGGCGGCAGCGGAATGCGGTCTCCGAGCAGATTCGGACCGCGATCTCGTCCTCCTCGCCGAAGACGAAGTGAGCCTGCTGGAGGGCGCCGGGGGCCCGTGGGCCGCCCTGGGGGACGCTATCCGCGAGTTCCGGGACACCCTGCCGGTGCGCCCGCTGGAGGACTTCGGCTTCGCCGCCGACGTCGAGCATCCCCTCGAGGAGCGCAACGCGCGCCTGCTCTACCTGCACAGCGGGGTCGAGGCCTCCGCCTTCCTCGCTGAGGCCGACGCCTCGGTCTACAAGTTCTTCCTCCCCCGCGAGGAGAAGCGGATCGGCAGCGTCTTCGGCTTCCGTCCCGGCACCGAGACGGCCCTGCAGGCCGACGCCGAGTTCGGGGACTACCGCGGCCTGCTCGAGAAACTCCTCCTCGTCCACGCCCTTGGCGGGATGGGGACCGAGGTCGTCGCGGTCACTCCCGAGGGCATTTTGGTCGCCAAGCAGGTGCTCGGTGAACCGCTCGCGCAGGGCGCGGACACTTCGGGCCTCCTGCCAGGCGCGCTGATCGAGATTCCCTCGCGCTTCCTCCGCGCCAACCGCGACCACCCGCGCCTATTCTTCCTCCGCGGCCAGCCCTGGCTCATCGCCGACCTCCACGCGCGCAACTTCGTCATCGCCGCCGACGGCGTGCGGCGAGTGATCGACCTCGTCGCCGCGCCCTGGCCAGCTGGCCTGCGCGCTGCCGACCCGCTGATGGCCGCCTGGCTGGAGCGCGTCCGCGACGACCCGGGCGCCTCCGCGCTGCCAGGCGCCGGCGACGACGAGCTTTAAGCCGGCGCGATGCAGTGGATCGGTTCTCAGCCTAGTGAATCGTCCTGGCTGACCGCAATGGGCTTGCCAACCGGGCGTCGATAAACTTGTTGCGGGCCTTAGTCCCTCCTCGCGTCCCTCGCGCCCCGTCCCCGATGACCCCGCTTGAGCTCACGCGCCGCCACTTCCTCGGCCGGATGAACACCGGCCTCGCGGGCATCGCCCTGTCCCGCCTGCTCACGCGCGACGCCGCCGCGGCGCCCGCCGGCGCGCCCCACTTCGCCCCTCGCGCGCGCCAAGTGCTGCAGATCTTCTGCCCGGGCGCCGCCTCCCATGTGGACCTCTGGGACCACAAGCCGCTGCTTGACCGCCACGACGGCCAGCCCCTGCCGGGCGCCCAGCCGGAGGTCACGTTCCAAGGCCGCAACGGCAACCTGATGAAGTCGCCCTGGGCCTTCCGCCCCGCGGGCCGCAGCGGCAAGCCGATCTCCACCCTGCTGCCCGCCCTCGCGCGCCACGTGGATGACATCGCGTTCATCCACAGCATGACCGCGCGCACCAACACGCACGGCCCGGGCTGCGTCGCGATGAACACCGGATTCACGCGCGAGGGCTTCCCCAGCGCCGGCGCCTGGGTCAGCCACGCGCTCGGCTCGCTCAACGACAACCTGCCCACGTTTGTCGCGATGCCCGACATCCGCGGCGAGCCGCCCAACGGCAAGGCCAACTGGGGCCCCGGCTTCCTCCCCGCCCGCCACCAAGGCGTCCCCCTCGCTGCCCAGCTCCCGCTTCGCAACGCCGGCCGGCCCCCCGGCATCTCCGCCGCTGCGGACGAGGCCACGCGCGCCTTTCTCGACGCGATCAACCGCGAGCACGCCCGGGAACACCCCGGCCGCGACGAGCTCGGCGCCCGCATCTCCGCCTACGAGCTCGCCGCGCGGATGCAGCTCGCCGCCCCGGAGATCACCGACCTCGCCCGCGAGCCCACCCACGTCCACGCCCTCTATGGCACCGGCGACGCCAACCCCCTCAAGGCTGCCTACGCCCGCAACTGCCTCCTCGCCCGCCGCTTCCTCGAGCAGGGCGTCCGCTTCGTCAGCCTCTACTGCGCCTCCCGCGCCAGCGCCGTCGACGGCCTTCTCAACTGGGACGCGCACAAGACGCTCAAGGCCGACTACGAGCGCCACGCCCCGATCTTCGACGGCCCCACCGCCGCGCTCCTCACCGACCTGAAACAGCGCGGGCTCCTGCGCGACGTCCTCGTCGTCTGGTGCACGGAGTTCGGCCGGATGCCCACCCACCAGGAGGGCACCAGCGGCCGCGACCACAACCCGGACGCCTTCACGACGTGGCTGATGGGCGCGGGCGTGAAGGGCGGCGTCTCCCACGGCGCGACCGATGACTTCGGCCGCCGCGCTGTGGTCGACGTGGCCACGGTGCATGACTTCCACGCCACGGTGCTCCACCTCCTCGGCTTCGACCACGAGCGGCTCACGTATTACCACAACGGCGCCAACCGCCGCCTCACCGACGTCCACGGGCACGTGATCCGCCCGGTCCTCGCTTGAACGCCGCCGCTCTCGGTTTCCCGCTCCGTCGCTCCCGGGCCGCGTTGCTGCTCCTGGCGCTCGCCTCCCCGGCCGCCGCCGACGACGGCATCGCGTTCTTCGAGCAGAAGATCCGCCCGGTGCTGGTCACGCATTGCCACGAGTGCCACAGCGCCGAATCCGCCAAGCTCAAGGGCGGCCTCCGCCTCGACACCCGGGCCGGCTGGCAGCGCGGCGGCGACAGCGGCCTCCCGGCCATCGTGCTCGGCCAGCCCGACGAGAGCCCGCTGATCCAGGCGGTCCGCCACACCGATCCTGACTTCGCGATGCCGCCGCGGAAGCCCCGCCTGCCTGACGCGGTGATCGCCGACCTCGTCACTTGGGTCCGCCTCGGCGCCCCGGACCCGCGTGCCGGGGACACCGGCCCCGCGCGCCGCGCCGACCGGAGCTGGTGGTCGCTCCAGCCGCTCGCGCGCGACTTCGCCCACGACTCGATCGACGGCTTCATCGCCACCCGCCTCGCGGAGCAGAACCTCCGGCCCGCCCCTCCCGCGGGTGCCCGCGCCCTCATCCGCCGGATGAGTTACGACGTCACCGGCCTTCCGCCCACGGCGGCGGAGGTCGCCGCGTTCAGCACCGCTTTCGCCGCGGATCCCGACGCCGCCACCGCCGCGCTCGCCGACCGTCTGCTCGCCTCTCCGCGCTACGGCGAGCGCTGGGGCCGGCACTGGCTCGACGTCGTCCGCTTTGGCGAGAGCAACGGCTTCGAGCGCAATTTCATCATCGATGACCTCTGGCCGTTCCGCGACTGGGTCATCCGCTCGCTCAACGCGGACCGGCCCTTCGACCGCTTCATCACCGAGCACCTCGCAGGCGACGTCCTCGGCCGGGACCAGCCGGACACCGAGGTGGGCAGCGCGTTCTTGGTTGCGGGGCCCTACGACGACGTGGGCAACCAAGACCCCGCGGCCAAGGCCGCGATCCGGGCGGCGACGCTGGACGACATGGTGAGCACCACCGCGGGCGCGTTCCTCGGCCTGACGGTCGGCTGCGCCCGCTGCCACCACCACAAGTTCGACCCGATCCCGACCGAGGACTACTACCGCGTCCGGGCCGCGTTCGAGGGCGTGGAGCACGGCCGCCGCGTGATCGCGACCGCGGAGCAGCGGGCGGAATTCGCGGCCGCCACGCGCGAGCTCAACGCGGAGCTCGCGGGCCTGAACCGCGAGATTGACGCTCTGGACCGGGCGATCGACTTGCGCGCCAAGGCGTCGCTCGCGGAGCGCACGTTCCCGCGTCCGAAGATGGACCCGGCGGGCACCGAGGAGCTATTCCCCGAGGTCGAGGCGCGCCACGTGCGCTTCGTCATCCGCAACAACACGGAGGCGCCGGGGCGGGCGGCGCCGCAGCCGCGCGGCCGGCTGGCGACGCGCGGGGGCGGGCGCCTGACCGAGTTCGAGGTCTGGAGCGTGGACGGGCGCAACGTGGCGCTCGCGGCCCGCGGGGGCCGCGCGGAGGGCGCGCGCGGCTCGGTCGCGGAGGATTTCCCGGAGGCCTACGGGCCGCAGCTCTGCATCGACGGCGCGCACGGCGAACAGTGGTTCATCGGCCAGCCGGCCGAGCTCACGCTCACCTTCGCCCGTCCCGAACGGATCCACCGCATCGCCTTCCGCAACAGCAAGGACAGCGGCCGCCCCGAGGGCCCGGCGCAGGGCGCGACCCCCTGCGAGTACGAGGTGCAGGTGTCGCTCGACAAGCAGGACTGGCGCACCGTCGCCTCCTCGGCGGACCGCGAACCGTGGAGCGAGCGCGTCGGCCTTGAGCGCCTGCGGCCGGAGGTTATCACGCCCGCCGAGGAGGAGCAGCTTGCCGCGCTGGAGCGCCAGCGCGCGCGCGTGCAGGCGCGGCTCAACCAGGTGCCGAAGCTCCCGCAGGTCTGGGCGGGCAAGTTCTCCCAGCCCGCGGAGCCCACGCGCGTCCACAAGGGCGGCGACCCCGCCCGGCCCGGCGACCCCGTCGCGCCCTCCAGCCTCGAGGTCCTCGCCGGCGTCCTGCCCGGCTACGCGCTGCCGCCCGACGCCCCCGAAGGTGAGCGCCGCCTCGCGCTCGCCCGCTGGATCACCGCCGAGGGTAACCCGCTCACGCCGCGGGTGCTCGCCAACCGCGTGTGGCAGCACCACTTCGGGGCGGGCATCGTCGACACCCCGAGCGACTTCGGCTTCCTCGGCGGCGCGCCCTCGCACCCTGAGTTGCTCGACTTCCTCGCCCGCCGGCTGCTGCACCACGGCTGGCGGCTCAAGCCCCTGCACCGCGAGATCCTCCTCTCGCGCACCTACCGCCAGAGCGCCGCCCCCCGGCCGGAGGCGGCCGCCCTTGATCGCGACAGCCGCCTGCTCTGGCGTTACCCGCCGCGCCGCCTCGGCGCCGAGGAACTCCGCGACACCCTCCTCGCCGTGACCGGCCAGCTCCGCCTCGAGCCGATGGGCGGGCCCGGCTTCCGCCTCTACCGCTTCACCCAGAACAACGTCTCGACTTACTTCCCCTTGGACGCGCCCGGCCCCGAGACCTACCGCCGCGCCGTGTACCACCAGAACGCGCGCGCCAGCGTGGTCGACGTGCTCAGCGACTTCGACCTGCCCGACATCGCCTTCGCGGCGCCGCGCCGCGCCAGCACCACCACCCCGCTGCAGGCGCTCACGCTGCTCAACCACCGCTTCACCCTCGACCTCGCCGCCGAGTTCACCGCGCGCCTCACCGGGTCCGATCCGGTGGGCGACGCCTACGCTGTGGCGCTGCAGCGTCCGCCCTCGGCCGCCGAACGCGCGGGCGCGCAACGCTTGGTCGCGGACCACGGGTTGGCCGCGTTCACCCGCGCCCTACTCAACGCGAGCGAGCTGCTCTATCTCGACTGACCGGGCACGAAAGGGCTGGTCTCGCCGCGCCCCGCGGGCTTCGGTGGAGAGGTGCGTCGGTTCCCCGCATTCCTCGGTTCCTGGCGTCGGCGGCTGTCAGGCCTGCTGGCGGGCGGGGCCCTGCTCGCGGCTTGGCTGACCCTCCGGCCCGCTCCGCCCCAAGCGCCCGGC
>Ga0194119_10002687_pt1 | contig 29627 bp, 41 predicted proteins | sample TA2MahC100mmetaG_FD_148620 | JGI IMG/M metagenome (GOLD analysis project Ga0194119, IMG submission 148620) | Freshwater microbial communities from Lake Tanganyika, Tanzania - TA2015018 Mahale Deep Cast 100m | ecosystem: Environmental > Aquatic > Freshwater > Lake | place: Tanzania: Lake...
GACCGTCCTTCCATTTTTTCTATGAATAACTTAGATCATCATTGTGAATGGAAACCCGACCGTCCTTCCATTTTTTCTATGAATAACTTAGATCATCATTGTGAATGGAAACCCGACCGTCCTTCCATTTTTTCTATGAATAACTTAGATCATCATTGTGAATGGAAGGACGGTCGGGTTTCCATTCATTCAAATTATGAGATCCATTCTATAGGAATCTGAAACAACTTATCTTTTTCAACACCAAACTCAGGAACAAAGATTCCAAGTTGATACTCGAACCATGCTGCCACAATCCGCCGGTGGCAGAAGTCTCCGGGTGTTTCATAACAGAGAAGAGTGCAGGGCACTGTATTCGTCTTGGTCAGGTGTTGATAGATTTGTGCAGGATCCAAAGTATCAAGCACCGTGTCCATGTACTGTCTGGTGTATTCTTCTGGATCAATTTCTTTGTTTTTGTACGCGAACAGGTAATCCTTCTTTGGAGTAAGTAAATTGAATGTCATATCCAAATACCACGAAGGTGATTTTGACGCAATACTCAATGGGTTTGGCACAAATTTTGTCTTTGGAAAATAAGATGTTTGCAGCATTATAATAATACCTCCAGATAGATTATTTCATCCGTCCCGTCAAACTCGGTTGATACAACTTTCACACTTTCGATTGGGAGGCCGGTTAATTGCTCGACCGTCAAATATTTGCGTGTCCGGATTTTCTCTCCATTGATCTGAAGATACACATTCCCAGGGACATATTCAATTGTTTGTTTCCGTTCCATCATCTTTTTCATTTCTGCCATTTTATTTCTCATAGCCGGCAGGCAGAAATAATTATATGTGCCGATATAATCAGTGTTGATGGCTTTTCTTAACAGAGAGCCCCAGGACAATCTGGTATAATTGTTGATGTTCTCTTCCGTGGAAAAGACAGTTGCCTGATCCAGAATGGTGGAATCTTTGAATATGTGGTGAATCCCAGGGTTACCGGATGCCACAATGAGTTTTGGAAATTCACCATAGTGCATCAGAAAATACAGTTTCCATGCATCATCATTCTTTGGAAACGGTACATACTTGAATCCGTAGTCCAGGTTCTTATGGTATCCCAGGGCTTTCAGTTCGGTGTCGAGCATCTGTTCAACCACGATCTTATGAATGGGATCCTCATTGGTCAAAGTGAAGGATTTCATCATACAGATTTCGACATAGAAACCAAGATACAACAATCTCTTGATGTATTCCAGATGGCCTTTGTGGGGCACACCCATTCTAGCAGGGAATAACACCATATCCCGTCTCTTTGTCTTTTCCTTCTTAATAGGCTCACTCAATACAGAAAGTTTGTATTCTGTATCTGAAAACGCCGGTGAATTGGCCAACAAATCAGGCAAGAGATTTGTAAGTATAGTGGCTTCCGGATTCTCACATTCAACAGGCACCAGACTCCCTTCAAGGATGGATTTGATTTTCTCGATCTGAATCAATTCAGTGGCATAGCTGGCTTTTCTGGTCAGCACCACAGATGGATCGCAGTACAGGGAGTTATACAGGTACACGTTCACTTCGTCTTGTGGTGATTCAATGAAGGTGGCCATTCCAAAGTCGATCAGAAACACAAAGCCCTCATCCGTCACAATGAAGTTTTCCAGTCTCAAATCAAGGTGCAATACCGAGTTCCGATGAAGATTTGTTACGATCTCTTGCATCCTTTTGTAGACTTTATCAACATTGACGTTTGGTGCGTCTGAAAGACTATATCCATATAGGGTTTCCAAGCGGATAAATTTTACTCCACAGGGAAGTTGAAAAGAGCCGTAATACCTCGGAATCCCAACTTGGTTGCATTCTTTTAGATGGGCATAGATTTCATCCTCGGTCGCAACCTTTTCTCCGAGTCTTCCGCCGCTTCGATCAATCACTTCCTTATAGATTTTTAGCGTACCATTCTGTTCCTTCACTAGGACAACAAGACTCGGGATTGAATGCTTATCAGTCTCATTTGACACAATGCGAACAGCCTCACAGCCATTCTCGATCATGTACTCACCAAGCTCATCGAGAACAGTGTTGTGATCCACACAATGGATTGTAGATTCAAAAGGAACATTCAGTTTGTACTGGTTTATGAGTGAAGTTGCCAACGATTGTCCAACAGTGTTGTTGGACAATTTGAAATATTCGCGGGCTTTGAAGATGTAGGACACATCCAAGTCCATACATGCAAGAAAAGCATGAGCAATTACATCGGTTGGGAAGTTAGAATCAATAAGCTGCTGTATTCTGCTCCGATTTGTTATGTAACTGCTCATGCTCGTTTCTTTCGATTAGGAGAAAATCCGTGATTCCATTTTCTTCTCTTCGTCCTCGGTCAATCCAAGGAATTTTACAAACCGGGAAATTCCGGTTTTGGCCGACAGATCGGTGTTCGCACCAAAGATCGGCTCATCCAGCCACTTCTCATACAGAGCCGACAGAAAGTTCTCAGCATACTCTGTCCCTCTGTTTTTGGCCATTGCGAAGAGAATCGCATTGCCCACAATACCCAACCGGTGCTGTTGTGACCGAACTTCCGACAGATCGATCAGATCGTTGGAAGTCTTAACAAACTTCAGCTGCTCTTTGGCGGTGGATTCATACTTGCTGCATCCAATCACCGTGACAGTATTGAACACTTTGTGAGCGGTGTCAACGCTGTCCTTCCAGTTCACACCATGAGGACAACCGTGATCTCCTCTCATCCCCATCCCATGGGCCAGAACGTCAGTGACGAGGTACAGATGCTTCTCTGCCGCCGATCCAAAGTCAAAATTGGACACATTCCGGAGGACACACTCGATGGCCTCAGGCTCATCATATCCATTGGCACCCTTGATCGACCGCATGGAGTTTTTCAGGTACTTGCCACCTTCCTCACCCGGAGAAGTGTATCCCACTTCCTGGGTCATCAGGTCATCGTCACCATGGTCAGAGAAGAAGACATAAGCGATTTCCGACTGGGCATCCACAATCATTCCCATGGCATTAAGATACTGGGAAGAGGCACGGATATGCTGGGCAATAACCTCGTTGGAACCAGAGTTATCCACCAACACAATGTGCACCCGTTGGGTATGTGGATTTGGTTTGGTGATCCGATTTTTCACATACTTCTTGTCAATTGGATCCTCTTCTGGCCGGCTAGATCCGCGATATCCACTCCAAGATCCGTCCCTATCAGATGAAGAGGAACTGGCGCTCTTCAACAGAGCCGACTTGCGGTCAACATCTTTCTTTGCTGCTTCGAGCCGGGCAGTCCTTGCCTTCGCACGTTCTGCCTCTTCAGCCAACTCCCGCTGCCGTTCCCGTTCCTTCCGAGCACGCTCTTCGTAATCGTCTCCATCATCCCAACTGCGGCTACGGGAACGGCTGGTGGAAGAGTACGTCGGTTCGGAATATGAACTGCCGTAACTCCGATAGGACTCAAATGATGCGTTGCTTCCCATAACTTTGTATCCTTATTCTAGACTGTTATCGTGATACTGGAGAGGCACTTTCGTGCCTCTTTCTCAGTTGTTGTTGTGGTAATAGAACTTCTCGTCGATGATCGGTTTCTTGATGATGTTCTTTTGGATACTGTTGATATTGCCCATGATTATCTCATCAAACTGGTCCATCGACATTGTTGTAGTTATAACCCTTGGTCCTGCCATTTCCTTCAACAGCTTTTCCTTGGCATTATTTGACCAAAAGGCTTCCTGATCGATTTCATTTTCTTCAGCACTTCCATACTTTACGGGGGCCACAGTCTTTATTGGCTTTGGATAGTGTGACCCTTCATACTCGGGATTGGGTCCTCCCTGACCCAATCCTTCTATGTCGTTCAGTACGGCTTGTGCTGTTGGTCGAAAAAATGGGAGTCCTTACCCTCACCGGAAGAGCGCCCGGAACGGCTGGGAGCCTTCGGTGCAAACACGTTGTCCACATTCACAGACTGAAACAGCCGCGCCACGGCGATGATATATTCCGGCATATCCGAAGTCGGGATAGACGGGAACCGCAACACGGAGAGGACGATCTTGGCGAGAGTCTGCTCCGTACGCACCGCATCGGAAGTGAGCCCCACACGCAAGCCCTTCAACATCTCTTCGCGGGTCTGGAAGCCACACAGCATCGCCATAGCCGGATCATTCAGGAAGCCACTGACCCGAACCACTTCACCAGTCAGAGCCCGTACCACCGGCAAAGAGTCACCAGCCATGGTGCGGTTGAGAACGGTGATGAACTCCTCCGCTTGAGTGACCACCGGAGAGACATCAGGCGGAGCCATTGCCAGGCCAGCCATCGCCGGATTCCGAAGAGCCATCATCATACCGCTCAGCATCTCGGCCGGGTTGCCCGCCATCCAGCTCTTCGTCCAATTGTCGCAGGTCTGGGCGAAAGCCTTCAGGGCCGGAAGCAACAGAGTATTGATACGCTCGATCAGGCGCTGCTGACGATTCTTGGTGACATAGGAGCCATCGATCCCCGGGAAAGCCGCCAGAACCTCAGCATACTTCCGCTTGGTGATTTCCGCCCGGACACGGTAATAAGCCTCACCAGCCGGCTCTTCCAGCGATTCTGCGCGCCGTTCCATCGCTTCACTCAACTGTTCCGGCAAAGTGAACAGACCGAACTGAGCGGCGAAGGCAACACGGACAGCCCCAACAGCATCATGCTCGGACACCTTCAGAACGCCGCCGATCTTGAAGTCCTGAAGCAGGGAGACATCATCCGGCAGGTCAGGCAGAAGGTTCTTGGGAACGAAGGATGCGGTCGGAGCAGGAGCAGCGACCTCGGGTGCCGGTGCGGCGGTGACCGGAGCAGCGACAGTCGGCTGCAGGGCCTTAATGGCCTTCTTCGCTTTGGCGACCGGGACTTTGAGAGTCTTCAGCTCGGCGGAGAGGGCATCGGGAGAAGTGAGTTCGGGATCCTGGAGGTCAGCCAGAGCCTCATCGTTTTGACCATCACCGACGAAGGTTGCGAAAACAGCCTGCACCTCATCGGTAGTCTTTCCAACCGTAGTTGCGAAAGCTTCCAGCGCGGTTTTGTAGGGTTCAGTCATTGGTTTGGTATCCTTTTCATAGGTGGTTGATATATACGTCAAGTTAGGTTAGGGGTTAATTTAAGCCGGTTCAACAGAAAGTTCTTTGTTGCATTGGGTGCATTTCGTTACCCACACGACAAAAGGAGGCGGATCGTTGCCATCGAGAACAGTTTCCGTGGCTCCTCCACAGGAGAAACAGGTTGACAGATCGGTTGCTTGAACAGGTGTAGTTTCCATTTTTACCTCAGTGTTGACGTTTGAATCATCACCTTACACTGCCATTATATCACAATTTCTAAAAAATGTTCCACTAATTTACACACTTGCAATTTTTTCTGTTTACAGTTTAATTATACATTTTTTCAAAGGCTTTCAGAAATTTAAAATGAAAAAGGTCAAGAATTTTCATTCTTGACCTTTTTGTCCTACCGGCAACAGAGTCTACCGACCGCGCTCGTTGCGCTCCCGCTGCTTGGCCACTTTCTGGTCGGCCAGCATTTGACCCAGAATCCGCTCTTTCATCCGGATGATCTGATTGAGCACCAGCTCGTACATGTATTCCCACAGATCGACCACAAAGTCCTTGATCAGGCTAACGGTCATCGACAGAGGCCAGAACATCATCCAACCAATGACACGATCCTTGTTGACAGTGTTAATGTCACGGTACTCGGAGGCGGACGAGAAATTGAACTGAGGATGGGAGGCGACGGCTTCGCGATCAGTCACGCCATGTTCCTTCATAAACACGGCCACATTCTTTTCATAGTCCTTGCGGATAACCATGAAGTGCCGGCGAAGTTTGAAGAGGCCCCAAACCACACCAATGACGACGTAGACGGGAATGAAGACAATAGACCACGGTTGGGCGAAGATCCACATAATCGGTACGGAGTGGACGGTGTAGTGAAGGAAGACCATGTAGACGGCGAACATAACCGCCAGAAAAGTTGCGCCCCGTTCGGTGGCTTCCAGAATGAACATCGCAAAACCACACAAGATAAACAACACGATCCAGTGAAACAAACCAAAGACAGCAAGAATTTCCAGCATGGCATTCTCCAAAAAAAGAGGGAACAAGTAAACAGTAATTGTACTACATTTCGTTTTGTGTGGTTATTGATCGAGTAATGTCATTGGCACCTTTCCGTTGGAGTGATGGAACATTGTTCTTTGTTCTTTCGACTGAATAAGCCATTATACAGAAAATTTTTTGATTTTCAGGAAAAAAAGTGGCGTTTTTAGTCGTTTTAACCATTAAAATCTTGTCTACCGATATAAATAATAATAAACAACAAAAGGAATCAAGACAATGGAATTATGTATGTATGGTTGTGGTGATCAAGCAAATCACACTCTTAAAAATGGTAAAAAATGTTGTGAACCTACTTTTAATCAATGCGTTGGTTATCGGGCTAAACTTAGTGCAGCCAATGCAAAAATGCATGCTGAAGGGCGAGGCTACAGATTTACAACAGCAGACAGAAATAAATCAAATTGTGAAAAAATTGATGAAGCAATGGAAAAAGCATTTGTAAAAAATTCAACATATTCAAACGAATATATAAAACCACGATTCATCAAATATTACGCAAAACGGTACGAATGTTTTGAATGCGGTCTTACTGAATGGAGAGGTCAAGAAATAATTTTGGAATTAGATCACATTGATGGTGATGGTAGAAATAATTTGCCTGAAAATTTGAGGCTTCTTTGTCTTAACTGTCATGGTCAAACTGAAACTTTTCGAGGAAGAAACATCAATACTGGATTGAAGAAAATTTCGGATGAAGCGATAATTGCTGCCTTTAGAGAAAAAGGAAACATCCGACAAACTTTACTTCATGTTGGTTTGAGTCCTCGCGGTGCAAATTACGAAAGAGTCAAAAAACTAGTTTACTGATTTTTACTTGGTACCCGGGGCCGGATTTGAACCGGCACGGCCGAAGCCATCGGATTTTCTTACTAACTACAACTTTCGTTGCCATCGAATTCTTTTCGATGTTTGTAGTCTGGACTTTCTCTTCACCATTGAACTTTCGTTCTTTAGGTGCTTCCCGTTAAGTCTCTACACCTTCCCATTACTGGGCTTGGCTCGGGATTAGCATGGTTAAAGCTTTCCCCGAATTTGAGAAGTTCTACTCTCAAGGTTTCCCTTGAGGCACTCGATTATGAAATCAGTGTAAGTCATTGATTTCATTAACAAGTCCGAGGTGTCTACCTGTTCCACCACCCGGGCATTCTACATTCTACTGCTTTGTACGACATTTTTATTTATTCACAACTACTACCAATTATACAACATTTTTACTGAAATGTGAGGCATTTTTCAGGATGCCTCACATTTTTCCCGCTTGTGGTTCTTCATCCATTCCTGGGTGTACCACAATTGACCACATCCGCCACCAATGTCATCCTGGCCGGCCGGATCAAAACAGCGAGTCGAGAATCCCTTCCCCAACAGCTTTTGGCTGAAGGCTTCCACCAGATCCACTTGGCGGATGTGGGAAGCGGCAACAGATTCATCGCTCTCGCAGATAACCGACAGAGTTGCCTGAAACACCATCGGGTTGAACAACGCCTCCAACCGGTCTGCGTCAGCATCGGAAGAGTTGCCAGTATGGACACAGTAATTGATGAAGGGGTTACGACCAGTCTCATCAAAAAACCGCTGTCCCAGAGCCGCGATTTCAGTCAGGGAGAGCTTTTTCTTGAAGGGAATGAGAACTCCACGTGCTTCCTCGGTGCTCTCATGCACAGAGAACTGCAGCCCGACTTTTGAAACCTTTTTGGCCAGCTCGAAGAAGGGCTCATAGTTGCCCTTCGGACCCATAGTGCTTACCAGCAACTGAAAGGTCGGATACATCTCATGCAGCCGGGTGATGGCCTCCACCATATTTTTGGCATTCAGGAAGGGCTCTCCCATGCTCATAAACATGATCTGCCCCTTTTTCACCACGGAAGGATCGATTTCCTTATCGGCCATAACAGACATCACCTGCCCGACAATCTCATCTGCCGTCAGGTTCCGGATGAACTGTTCCCCAGTCCCACAGAAGGTGCAACCAACGGGGCAACCACTCTGGACACTGCAACAAATAACGGTGCGTTCAGCATAAGACCCGTACCGGTACAACACCGCCTCTGCGACACCTGGTCTGTCCCCTTGAAATTCAAAAACATACTTGCAGACGTTGGTGTCGGCACTGTCAAACCGTGACATTTTCATTCGATTGTCGCCTTTGCATTTTGGTGTTATGTGAGAGAATTTCTCTCTTTTGATAGGACAATTATATCAAAAACAGACTACCCTGTCAAGCAAAAAAATGCGCCGGTGTAAATTTTTTTAAATTGTTGTGGGAGGGAGTTGCACCCTCATCTCAATGGTGATCTACTGTTGATCCACTGCGAAGGGAGTTGCACCCTTATCTCCCCGGTCCCCCGGTGCGCTTTACTGTTCAAACCACCACAACAATACGTTACTGTCAACTATAGTTGTCAGCCTTTGTAACCATCCATTCAGGCTTCTTGGTCTTGCGCTTGGACACGTAAACACTGTCAACATTGTGAACGGTGGTCCAATCACGTTTGAGACGAACAGCATACCGCACTTTGGCATTGGTGAAGGTGATAGCACGGACATACCCTTTGGCAGCATTACCTTCAATGCACAGCCAGCAAGGCTCACCGATCTGCAATCCGGACACCAATTCACGACTCTTGTAATACTCAATTGCGTCAATCAATTGCTTTCTGCGTTTCTTTGTCATTTATTCATCCTCATTGTAGTAATTAGTAAAACCCTATTATACAACAAATCCGAATGCTTTTTTACCTTTTTTGATCAGCACCGGACCATTTATTTGAAACACGGTCTGCTCAGTAACCTTCACAGATGGTTTATTGCGCTCGAACAGGGTGATGGCATTCTCTCTGATCAACTGCCCTGCTTTGGTAAGTGAGAGAGCCAACCCAGTCTCCACCATAGCCGCTTTGAGATCAGCCAGTGATGTTATCTCTTTGTGAGTCACAGGGATAATTGTCTTCAACAGTTCGACACCTGCATCGGACATATTGAACTCCTTCCCAACGAAGAGAAAGTGCGCCACTTCTTTGATGCTCTCACAGACTTCAGCACCATGAATCAGTGTCGTTACTTCCGCCGCCAGAGCCTTCTGAGCCAAGCGGAGTTCGGGGCTATTCTTTGTTGAGGCCTCCAGATCCTCGATAGTTGCCTGATCAAGGAAGGTGAAGAATTTGAGCAGCTTGATCACATCGGCATCAGACACATTCAACCAGAACTGAAAGAAGTCCCAAGGAGTCGTTTTTGCCGCATCCAACCACACCGTACCTTTCTCGGATTTACCGAATTTGGTGCCGTCCTCTTTGACCATCAGGGGGAAGGTAAGCGCGAATCCTTCCAGTTGATTCTTCCTCAACAGATCGAGACCAGAACAGATGTTACCAAACTGATCTGAACCACCAATCTGCAAAGTGCAACCATTAGATTTGGCCAATTGAAGGAAGTCGTTCCCTTGAAACAGCATGTAACTGAATTCGGTGAAAGACAGACCTTCACCTTCGAGGCGGGCTTTGACAGCATCACGTGCAAGCATCACATTCATAGAAAAGTTCTTACCAATCAACCGCATAAACTCAATCACCGACATATTCTTCGTCCAGTCGATGTTGTTGACAGTAAGAACCCCAGTGATGTTGGTGACTTGGGCTTCAATAGACGCGCTGTTGTGGAGAACAATATCTTCCAGGAGAATATCCCGCTCTTGAGTCTTACCGCTGGGATCGCCGATCAATCCAGTGGCGCCACCAATCAGGGCCAGAGGATTATGCCCATGCTGCTTGAACCTCATCAGACAGATCATGGGAATCAGATTGCCCACATGCAGGGAGTCAGAAGTGGGATCAAAACCACAGTACAGGGTAACGCGGTTTTCCGCGAGATGTTTCACCAAAGCGGCTTCGTCCGTACACTGGTTCAGAAGCCCTCTCCATTTGAGTTCGTCAAGAATCGACATCGCCCTTCTCCGTCAGGAAAATTCATTATTTTTATATTATACCAAAGAGGCTCAGGGATGTCAAGGGAAATTTTTCGGTGGGAAAAAATAAAAGGGACTCTTGTGGAGTCCCTTTCGGTTTTCAAAAAACAACTAATAATTTTTAACCTTTGTTTTCTTCTAGATATTTTTCAATAGCTTTCTTAGCATGTTCTATTTGCTCTTCATCTGTTAGGTCGTTCCATTCATCAACTAGTTCATCAGATTGATTAGAATCAATTTGTCGAGTCAAAGCTGTGGCTACCATAATCAATTTTTTATCAGGCCATTTATTATCAACTATATCCATCTTTGCTCGTGCATTCTCAACAACTTTAGGAAGTTTGGTGAATAATTTAGAAAAATCGCCGGTGGAGACACTAGCAGATACTTGTTGTTTTACTTCAACAAGTAAAGTTTTTAATTTCATATTAAATTCCCCATATCTTACGATTTCGCAGCACCGGCTAATTTAGCAGATGCATCTTTGTAAAATTCATCTAATTTCTTTTTCATTTCTTCAACAGATGTATTTTGATCACTAATGCAACAGATAATGTATTTGTTGCTTTTACTAATTCATTTTTAAGTTGAAAATTTGGGCTTTGAGCTAATTTATTTCTACTAGCTGCACCTTCTGTTAATGCTGACATTCTCATATAAATTCTCCTTCAAAAGTGTTTTGAAGGTTATTTATATAAAAAACTATTTCTATTGATTATTTGGAGCTCCCCAACCGGTGGATTCTCTACGATCATAAAAGATAGTTTCGGTCGATGTCTGGATGGTGAACGATCCCTGGCTCATTTCTGTCAATAGCAGCATTCCTAGTTCTTCTGCCATATTTTTGAGTTGTTCGGGAGTCATTGGAAAGCGAGGATAATTGATAAACTCAACGACGACACCTGCTTGTTCGCCGTACTTGAAAATATAATTGGTTTCGTAGATGTTGACACATGCACCACGTTCTACAAACTTTCTGCAAACATCTTCGGCTTTATGTTTTGGGCCCGCTATGTAGATTTTTGCCCAGTGGGTATCACAGGTTTGGATTTTGCAAGTTTGCATTTTTTTGTTTTTCCTGTCATTCTCTAGTCTTAAAATAGCTAAAAAATGTAAAATAAGTATAAATAGTAATATTAAGGGTAATTCTCAAAGTTCGCACCTTTGAGAATGCCATCTGAAAGGAATGAAGATGGTTGTCCCCTTACCACTATTATACAGAAAGGAATGAAAAATGCACTATCTAATCTATAAGATCACAAACAAAATTGATGGAAAAATTTACATTGGTCAGCACATGACTAATGATCTAAATGATGGGTACATGGGTTCTGGTGTTGCGTTGGGAGAAGCACAAATTGCACATGGTATCAAAAACTTTGACAAAGAGATTTTGCACTATTGTAGCACAGCACAAGAAATGAATCTAAAAGAACAAGAGCTTGTAACTATGGAATTTATTAAACGTGATGATACGTACAATTTAGTTCCTGGCGGGCAAGGTGGTAATAAATTTATAGGTGAACATCGTAAAGATGCTCTCGAAAAACAAAAAGAATATGGTAGGCAAGGTGCAGATATAACAAATAAAATAATTAAAGATACTTATGACAAAGATGCTTTAATAAAATTAACAGAAAAATCAAGGGCTGCAATTCTTATTAAATATCCTAATGGTACATCTGGTAATTTTAAACACAAAAATGAAAATCTAGTTAAAGCTCTAAAAAATGCTCAAACAAATGAAGCAAGAGAAAAACGAATAGAGAGTCTTTCAACAATAAATCATCAACGAGGAAATATAAATTCCCAGTATGATACCTGTTGGATTTATAATTTAGATTTGAAACAATCTAAGAAAATCAATAAAATTGATTTGGATGATTGGCTTTCTGTTGGTTGGTTAAAAGGAAGGAAACTGACCTTTAATACAATAACATGTCAATGTGGTAATATATTTGTGCAAAAAATAGGAGAAACTTTTTGTTCTGTTGATTGCAGAAAAAAATATTCATATGAAAATAAATTACAAATAACCGAATATGAAAAAAAAGAATTGTTTGTGAAGTATTATAAAGAGTTTAACTGTAAAAGTGTGGCTCTTAAAAAGATGGGATATCCAGGTAATGTTGGTGCTCATTGCAAATGGGCTACCAAAGTTCTCAGTGAATATAATTTAGTTTCGTCATAATGACTACTTATGAGTGGTGCCACGTAAAGGCATATATTCATTTACCACTCGCGCGCCCGGAGAGACTCGAACTCCCGACCCTCTGCTTAGCTTACCCTCTACAGTTTTCACTGCCACCTTACGGTGTTTGTGGTCTGGACTTTCTCTTCACCATTGAACTTTCGTTCTTTAGGTGCTCTCCGTTAAGTCTCTACACGTTCCCATTTCTGGGCTTCGCTCGGGATCATCATTTGACAGACTTCCCCGATTTTGAAGAGTTCTACTCTCAAGGTTTCCCTTGAGGCACTCCGAGTGATGGTTTAACCATCAGCTAAAGGCAGATGCACTATCCGCTGTGCTACGGGCGCATTGTGAAATGGTTTCAACGACTTACAACTTACTTGAAAAACTTGAACATCAATTTTATTTATACTGTTATTATACAAAAAAAATTCATTTTTTCACAGGAAAAGGGACAGATCTTAATTTTTTTCATCTGTCCCTTTTCCCATTCGATTAGGGCAAAAAGACCCCGACCGATTTGAGTGCGTTGCGCGAAACTTTGTAATACCGGCGCTCCCGCACATCAGGCTGCGTGATGCGCTCTGCCTCACGCCCATCATAGGCTACAGCCGCGGCTGTGAAAATGCCATTATCAACCAAACAGACCCCAACAAAATCCGGATCGGTCGCAAGTGAAACCATTTCTGAGGCAGCAACCATAGTGCCATGCTCCGCCAGAATCTCTTCCTTCGTGTAACCGCCGATTTGGTGCGGAATGTAAATGCCCATTGTAGTCATTTCCTCGTTTGGTGTTGGTCATTTTCCCGAGACTATAGTGGCTATCTCGCGAGTTTTATTAGATTTATTTTTTAACGGTGTTGGTGTTCACCGTCTACTCGGAGAAGCTCGTGCGTTGGCTCTGGAGTTGCTCATGATGTTTTTGTCCTTGGTCAGTTGTTGTTCCATTGGTAAAACTAGTGCGAGGCACTTATCCCCGCACTTTCTTCATAGGTTGCACCAGCATCTGAGAATCATGTTGGTACAGTGGCTATCTCACGAATATTTAGGTTGTGCAAATTTAAGTTGTTTCACGTTTACCGGCTAACCGGCGTTGTTCCTCGCATGTGTACCATTGGTGTGAATAACCCCTGGTAGTGCTGTTTGTTGTTGATATGTGGGCAGTACGCCTCACGGTCCCTTGTTTTGTGAGGGGCTCTCGCCCCCACGTTCTTTATAGGTTGCACCAGCATCTTGACTTCCTACTGGTACAGTGGCTATCTCACAGTTTTTAAAAGATCTATAATTTGGTGTGGTCACATTTACCGGCGAACCGGAGATGCTCTTGCATTTACCATCGGTTGGATGCTCCCTGGCAAAAAGTGTCATTTTTTCTATACAAGGTCACACGACTCAAGTGTTTACCCCCTGGGGGGTGCTCTCGCATTATCAATCATTGGTGTGTCCTCCCTGTGGGCGAAGCACTGTTGATTATTTGATCAATCCCAAAGCCAGGCAATGCCTTTGGAATCATCGGTTTCCATGAAATCTGCCTCGTACCAGTAGTCCGGATCGACAGTCATCTTCCGGCAGTTGGTGCGATTTTTGGCATGGTTGGGGCGAGTGGCATACATATTGACAAAATCACTCGGCATACCCCAAGCTTTGTTATGGTCGTCCCGGTGGAAGTTGGCCTTGGCCATCTTGAAGACTTCAGAGCCTTCCGGAACTTCCCAATGGAAGTAGTTGATAACATCGTGGATCTCAACCGTGGCCGCTTTGATCAGGTCCCGGCGAGTATCCTTCCCGTAATTCAGCAGCCATTGACCACCGACTTTTCTGAGGCTGCTATCCCAGTAGAAGTCGTTTTTCCTTCTGTACGTTCTTGACATGTGACTCGCTCCCTTGAGCTTGCGGTTAAACACATGTCATCATCATAGTGGCGCCAGAAGTTCATTTTGATTTTCTCCATCTTCTCTTTGTTCCTGTGGTTTATTATACCATCTTTTTTTCTGATTCGGAAGGGAAATTTTCGGTCACTTGAAAATTTCCCTTCCTTCATACTTCATACATTTCTATTTATCTATTGAATGGTTTGATTATACCAAACTCCCGACCTTTTGTCAAAGGAAAAAATGCCCCTTTGACATTTTTTCACTCCTGCTCGACGTAATCATTCTCGTCAAACTGGAACACGAAGCAGGGCTCGTCAACCGGACCAGCCTCTTGCACATCCGTGAAACCGATTGTCCGGTAAAGCGGATCACCATCTTCTGTCTGCTCTTCAATGAAAACCCCGACATCACCAAAGGCGGCGAGATTCTCGATCATCTCCGCAATAACACCAATCACCGTCGTCGCTTGGTGGGTCACATTGCTGTGATGCATCCACAAATAATTTTTCACTGGTCCGGAAACAAGCAACAATTGTGCTTCCTGTTCAGGTGTCAGCTGTTCGCCATCACCCATCAGGGAAAGTTCAATAAGCTGCTGGAGGATTTGGAAGCGTTTGAGGTCTACGGTGGTCATATCAGAACCTAATCATTGAAGATGGTGAGATTGACAATGCCTAATTGTTGGGGATACCGTACTGCTTGCACAGAACCATCAGAATCACGTTCAACTTCGGTTCGTACCATCGGCTGCCCATTCCCGATTCCATTGGGAAGATAAAGCTTGGCCGGGAACCCTTTCCATCCAGCTCCATGTTGGAGCATTGAGGCTTCGGCAACAAACTTCAAACCGACGCCACCATTAGAAGGAAGCTCGGTCAACATAGTTGCGGGAATTACAGGGATATTTTGATCCATGGATTTGTTTCCTTATTACAGCTTTGTCTGTGATCGATGGAATGATTATAGCAAAAGCTCGAGCCGATGTCAAGGGAAAAAATGCCGTCCCTGGCATTTTTTTTACTCTTCCCTGAACCACACCGGCTGGATGTGATCGAAACCCTCAGAGTACAGCGGCAAAGTGAAGTTTTTACACATTTGGGTCAACACGAACGGCGGGATGAACTTACCCGTCTCTGCTGCCCGCTGAGTGTTACGCTGCTTCAGAACCTCCATACCCGTCATGAACAGGACTGCCTTCTTCTGATAGCTGGAAAACTCATTGAGCCACCGAGTCCGGCCCTTCTTGGTCATGTTGGTCATATCAACCACCACGTTCTGACCGTTCTTCCGAGCATCAACAGCCTGCTTGGTCAGAAGACCATCAACCTCCGTCTTCGCCTCTTCCTTGTGGGCATTGAAGTACTTGAAGGCTTCATTGTAATTCAATCCACGACGCTCTCCACCAGCAACCACCAGATCGTCCCTGGACAGAACCACCGTACCTTCCTTCACGTTCTCCTTCAACCAGGTGCTCTTACCGCAGTTCGGAGGACCGATCAACAGAGTCATCGTCGGCTTCTGCATCACCTCCGTTATCTTCTCCAAAGGAACGAACCGTGCTTGAAAGATTTCATCAATCACACCCTTGGCCAGATCCGGAAGATTCCGCACGAAGTCCAGGAAACCCTCACCCTCGTTATGGAACCGACCCAGGCTGTCACACCGTACTTGATGCACCAGATCCCGCAGGAACTCATTCTCACCCGCGAAGACCTTCTTCACTTCCGTCTCGTTGATGGTGTTGTCCGGCTTCAGATAAGCGAACAGCTTGTCGTGACAAGCGATCATACGGAAGATTTCAACCGCATCAGCAACAGGAACTTCTGCCGCATTCAGAACATCGATTGCCATGTAGGCGCTGATACCCTCATGCCCAATGAAACGTACCCGCTTCCGCTCCGGAACCTCTTCCCTTGCAGCCGGCTTGCCAATGTCATGGAGCAAAGCACTCCACTTCACACGGTGGTTGCCATTTGAGAAGAACTCAGAGTTCTTGTAGGCCATCATCGTGTGCGTCCAGACATCGTCCTCGCCGTGGTAAGGATTGATGTTCTCAGAGTCGAAGTGATGCGAGCTATCCTTCATAGCCCGGACCATTTTCGGATACTTCATCTGGAACCACTTCAGGACTTCAAAATGGTATGCGGTAAACAGAGTCGTCATTGTGGTCTATACCTCGATTGGTGTCTCTTTTGTTATGTGTATGATTATACCAAAAATGGGAGGCGGATGTGGTCATCTCTCATCACCGCCCGATTCTGCGGAAGCATTCTGATCTGCCTTTCTCTGACATTACGTACAGTTTTTGTGCTACGACCCTGACAGACAGAATTCTGGACTCGAACATCAAATTCTGGATGCATGGGCACACACATGACAATGTGACGGATGATGTTGGTGGCACGTTGATTGTGTCAAACCAGATGCAGGGGTCGTATGAGGGACCTCCCTATGATCCAAAATTTTTCGTGACGATGTAAATTTCCCCTTGACAAGCTCGGTGGGTGGTGGTATAATAAACCATCATTCACCGAGTAAAAGGAGTGCGACCAATGCCAAGTGAAATGACGTTCGATGGTTTGGCCAAACAATTGGAGGCCGTTCAGGTAAGTGCCCAGAGAGCCAAAGATGCTTATCTAGCCCAGCTCTCTGCTGCGTGTGTATCCGCAGGAGTGCGCGACTGGAGTACGGAAGTGTTTGATCTTGGACGTTCCATTGACTTCGGCATCCAGAACGCTATGTCAACCGGCCATCCTGACACCATTTCGACTATGCTGGGGTGCCGGCGTTTCAAGAGTGCCAGTGACTTCAAGCGGGGGAAGTTTGCCAGCAAGGAAGCGGCAAAGCAGGAGTTGGGGATCGTCAATGGAGAATGGCGCCGGTTTGGCCTGACGGTGTATTGGACCGACGAGGATGGCGATTTTGACCTGATTGTCCGGTTCACAAAAAAAATGCAGTAGGGGCAATTTTTCCACTTGACAAGCAGAACGGGAATTGGTATAATCATCCCCATCAGAACGAGAGAAGGATGGAGACCAGAATGAAACTTTACAAGATTCGTCACAAGGTCACAGGGTTGTACAGCCTCGGGGGAATATATCCATCCTGGAGTAAGCGAGGCAAGACGTGGAGAAAGATTGGTGACCTCAAGAACCATTTCAATTTGATTCAGGAGCACCGTGCGAGAGACACCATCGCCGATATGGTATACTGGGAAGTGATTATTTCCGAGTACCAGGAGGTCAATGTTGGTGTTTCCACGGTAGATGAGTTGATGGCGTAAACGAAAGAGCAACAAAAAATCTTTAAAAAAGTTGCAAGAGGGCAGAAAAAAGGTTGACACCGATGGGAGAGGCTGATATAATCATCCCCATCAAAGAGAGAATACGGACGTGAGTGTTAAAACAGGTAGGTCTGGATAAAGGCGAAGGGTCCCCGCTCATTGCGGTGATATTCCAGAACAACTTGAAGCACTGGCTGGAGATGGTCGTTGGGTCCCCGGAGTCTCCAGACACTCATAGGACAGAGAATATCGATGGTTAGAGTAGAGGTCTATCTCGTCAGCCTCATAAGCTGAAAGTCAGTGGTTCGAATCCACTACCATCGACCAATTTTTTTGCTACTTCTGCATTTTTACGTGGGTGTGTTCACTTTGTCTGGGAGTCAAGTTAGAGCATTCGATCATGCTTCATCCCGAAAAAAAATGCAGAAGTAGCAAAAAAAGGGTTGACAAAGATGGGGAAGGTTGATATAATAAACCCATCAAAACGAGAGAAGGAAAAAGTCCTTGTAGATCATGAGCATACTGAGACTGCAAGGCCGGTGGGCTGTAAGCTCTGTTCAGTGCAACTTACACACTGCGGGCCACACTGAGAGGATTTCAGAACCTCCCAAAAGCTGAAGAAGGGGGTGCGACCTTTGAAACGCTAAGAATGAATCATCAACTGGATGAGCGGGCAAGGCCCCTATCCACAACCGGAGGCAAAGCGCCAATGACGTATGCCCTGAATGTTACTTAGCCCGCAACACGCGGGGGTGATTCCCAAACCATCTATCTAGTTCCCAGTCGCCCTGGGAGGGGCTAGAGACATCAGAAAGCAGGGCTGTATCAAGCAGGTGAGTGAGATGAGTTTCATGGAGTTGGTCAATGGGCAGTGACTGGTCTAGCGATCTTATCCTCCATGCACACATGCAACTTGTGTGATCTCTTAACGGGGTGCGAAAGTCAATAAGCGCTGAATCCCCGACTGTGCCGAACGATAAAGCAATCAAAGTAGGCGTCACAAAGAGGGAGGCAGTCTTTTATAGAACCCTGGTTCGATTCCAGGCCGATCATACGGAAAATCGTGTGGTTGGTGGCTGAGGGGTGGAAGCAACGTAAAAGACTGCCTCAACAGGGAAATATTTTTGTAAAATAATTCATTAAGATGTTAGGTACGAGATAGTATTTGGGACCTAAATAGTCGGTGGAGCTATAGCACCGATGACACAAGGGTCTGATCAACCCAAAACTAAGTAGCCGAGGATGGCCTTATCACTACCGCCTCGTAAATCCGGGGGTGCAGGAATGGATACCATAGTCTCCCTTGATAAGTAAAACATTGAAAGTGGCCGGTGCAATTCAGTCTCGGGCACGTAGTGTCTGGTAGTTTATCAGTAGAACGTCAATGTTCCAAATGTGTGATGAAGACACCAGGGTAACAAACACGGATTAATTACCTGGTTGGGCTGAGTAAAAATCCGTTGTATAGATTGCTCAGTATCACGCGAACAACGAACCTTCCGAGGATTTAATGGACAACAAAGAGCGACTGAATTTGGATGTGCTGGGCAATCCTATTGTGATAGGCAAAAGATATGGATTTGCCCGAAAAGGAAATATGGCAGAAAGTGTTCATTTTGGAATTGCCAAAGAGCAAATAACAGTTCATATTGACATCCTTGTGGATTTGACACGTATGTTTATATGGGGTGACAATGGGCTTGAGTGTATTGACGATCCATCTGTTGTAATGCGGAGAATCCCAGCGTACATGTTGTTTCCAATTGATGAGTAAGAGGACAAAATGGCAAGAGTGCGAAATTATCTGGATGCCCTTGGAGGCGAAATTGTTTTTGGTGCCGTGTACGGGTATTCCCAGTCGAAGGATGGTCGCCAGAGTGTGACCATTGGAGAAGCAGTGCGACAGACTCCAACAGGGATTACGTTGAACGTGATCTCTCGTTATGCCGCATATGGTGGCAATGAGCGATCCAGAGAAGTGGATTGCAAAGCTACCGTTACCGTTCACGCCTTCTTGCTTTTCCCGGTGGACATTACAAAAATGGCGAGCTAACTTATGGATTTTGTTTCATTTATTGTTGCATTAGCCTTGATTCTATGGCTTATTTCTGAGATGCAACCACCACCAGGAATATAAAGGAAAAGCACCATGCCTATCTGGAAAGTAGACCTTTGGGAGTACGAAAGAGGATGGGGCAAACGCTTGGACGAAACCAAGGAATTTGACTTCTACGAAGCGGCCAAAGCTTTTCAAGACGAATTCAATTCACACAACAACGAACCAACTGTGCCTGATTGGTACATGGTGGCATCTGATCCTTATCCAGGGGAGAAATGAAATGGGCTACGGAACGAGAGGACGTACCGGTCAAATCAAGACCTACTGGCCGGACGATACGGCTGACACCATTCACATTGCTGGCGGGGCGTCACTGATTGAAATCCAAGCTGCCTGCGAAACCAAGTGGCCGGGTTATGACCCGAGCAACATCCAGATCACGAGCGAGACAATCCACACGGACTGCCTGACCTTTGATCAACATGACAGTTCAGACTACACGCAATTTCTGGTGATTACCAATGCATCGGCGTTTGTCGCTTCCATGGAAAAACTGTTCAGACCGGCTGCCTGAAAAAAATTGCTGAGACCGAAAATTTCTTCTTGACAACGATGGCGGGCTTTGCTATAATCAATCTATCAAAGAGAGAAAAAACAATCAAAAGGAGCTCAACCAATGTCAACCATGCTAATCCAGAAGTTTATCGCTGACAATCCTACCGACTGGAAGGCTCGGTTGACGGGTGAGGAGTTCGGCATCAAGATCAAGGAGTATCCGGATCGGCTGATGTTAAACTATGACCAGTTGAATTCGCCCAAGATGCACCCGATGACGCAGGAGTGTCGTGGTCTGATTCTCCGCCCCGATAACTTTGCAGTGATGGCTCGGTCGTTTGACCGTTTCTTCAATCTGGGTGAGGGCGGAACTTCCGAGAAGACTTTCCCGATCAATCTGGCGACTGCCTTTGAGAAGCTGGACGGTTCCCTGATCACCATCTACTGGGATGGCGAGAAGTGGTGTGCTTCTACCCGCGGCCTTGCGTTCGCTGAGGGCACTGTGCCTTATGGTGACGGCACTTTCTTCGAGCTGGTGGAGAAGGCTTTCGGGCGTTCTCTGCAGGATGAGATGAAGACGCTTAACCGGCACCTGTCGTATGCGTTCGAGCTGACTTCTCCTTTCAACCGTGTTGTGACTCGTTATCCGGCTGTCAAGATGACTCTGTTGGGTATCCGCCACAACGACAATGGTAAGGAGCTGTCACCGAGCCAGTGTGATCTGGCTGCTCTGCAGTGGGGGTGGAATCGTCCGAAGGTTTACCGGTTCGATACCGCTGATGATGTGCTGGCTTCTTTGAAGAATCTGCCGGCGCTGGATGAGGGCTATGTGCTGGCGGTGTTCGACGAGCAGACTCGCACCTACCTGCGCGTGAAGGTGAAGAACCCTTCTTATCTGGCGGTTGCCCACATGCGGTCAAATGAGGGGCTGTCGGTGAAGAGCGTTATCAAGTTGGTGTTTGCTGGGGACGAGCCGGAGTACCTGACTTACTACCCGGAGGATGCCCCGGTGTTTGTTCCGTGGCAGAATGCGTTCCAGAAGTTGCTGGCGGCTGTCAACACCGCTTGGGAGGCGAATAAGGGCATCATTGAGCAGAAGGATTTTGCTCTGGCGGTGAAGGATACCGGGTTTTCGGGTATCCTGTTCCAGATCCGGAAGGGTATCGCTCTGACCACCATCCTGGATCGTACTTCGGAGGATGCGCGGCAGGCGCTGCTGGAGAAGTTCAAGGATTGAAAAAAAAATGCCAAACCCGGAAAAAAGGACTTGACAACCTGTTCCGGGTTTGGTATAATCAACCCATCAAAGAGAGAAAAACACTTAATCCGAGGAGATCCAAAATATGTCGATTGCCCCGCTGACCGAAAAGCAGATGGATCTGATTGTCAAGAATGTGGTTGCCGCAGTGCGTGACATCACCAAGCTGAATGGCACCGGCTATAAGTTCATCAATCTGGCCAGTGGCTTCATCGCCCATTACAATCTGCGTGGCTTCATCGCCCGCTATTCCGATGGTAGCCTGGGAGCGGCCATCAAGCGCAATGCCCGTCAGAACCGGTGGGACAATTTCAAGCCGGGTGACGAAAATTACGACTATTACATGACCAAGCGGGAAGTCTACAACCGGATCCTGATGGCAATCTGAAAAAAATGCCACACCTTGGAAAAAAAGAGTTGATTTTCTTCCAGGGTGTGGTATAATAGATATATAAATAAGGTTAAACACCACAAAAGCATTGGTTTCCACATTTCCACTGTTCTAACTGAAAAGGAAAAAAATCCTATGATTCCACACATCTACAACGGTAACGGCACCATCTCTCTGATGCTTGATGGCAAGATGCGTCCCATTGATACCGCCCACCGGTTTTACGAAGAGATCAAGGCTGCTCTCAAGGACCAGAACTGGGATGTTATTCCCGACTTGGTGAATCTGGTCAAGAAGGTGGCCAAGGCCATTGACACCAGCACCGCCCGCGGCCGTGTGGTCGTAAAGGATGGTGAAGTGCTCTATGATGGCACCCCGATCCACAATACCCTGACCACCAAGATCGTTCAGATGGCCACCGAGGGCTACGACATTGGCTACATGGCCAAGTTCCTCGAAAACCTGATGCAGAACCCCTCCTACCGTGCTGTGCAGGAGCTGTACGACTTCCTCTCCGCCGGCGCAATCCCGATCACCGAGAACGGCACCTTCCTGGGCTACAAGAAGATCAAGGATGATTGGAAGGACATCTACACCGGGAAGATGGACAATTCCATCGGCACTGTGGTTCGTATGCCCCGTAACATGGTCAACGAGGATTCCAGCGTCACCTGTTCGCACGGCCTGCATGTGTGCTCCTATGATTACCTGTCCCAGTATGGATCTTCCAGCGGTTGCCGTGTTGTAATCGTGGAAGTCAACCCGCGTGATGTGGTGGCCATTCCCAAGGACTACAACAACACGAAGATGCGGGTGTGTGAGTACACCGTGATCAGTGAGGTCGATAATTACCGTAAGGCCGACGTGTTCACCGACAAGACCGTGGTGTATACCACCAGCAAGAAGCCCGAGGGCGACAAGGAAATCGGTAAGATGGTAACGGCAATGTTGGATGATGATGAGCTGCCAATTGATCATCTGGAGTATGCAGCTTTCCAAGCCGGTCTGACGATGGATCAGACGAAGGAATTGGCCGACATCGCCAACCAAGACACCAAGTGGGCCGGAAAGAAGATCGCCCGCTACATTCGCACCGGTGTCCTCAATGCCGACGAGTTCCAGCGGTGCTTGGATGAAGAGCCGGATCAACCGGCTCCCGCAGCCAATGATGAACCAGCCCATGTTGGTGACTGCAATGGGTGTGAGAACTGTGAATGTGAAGGAGATGCCAAGGAGATTGGAAAGAAGACTACCGCGGCGCTGGAAGGGGGCAAGATCACACCAGAACAGCTGGTTGACCTTCTGACCAAGCTGAATCAGAACGGGGCGATCAATCTTCCGAAGATGCGTGACTTTGCCCGGACTGATCGGAAGCGGGCTGGCAAGTGGATCCGTGATTTCATCGGCCAAGGGTGGATTGCGAGCAAGGAATACCTGAAGGAACTGAACGGTATTACCGCCACTCCCCGCCAGCACACTCCCCAGGTGAATCAGTGGACCACCGGCGGCTATATCACGAAGGATTCTACGGGTGCTCCGGCCCCTGCGAATGTAGCGAAGAGTTGCTACCGCTGTGGATCGAATGACATTTCGGCGAATGGCCAGTGTGGTAAGTGCCATTTCTACAACTCGGTCAGCTGACCAACAACGGGATGGTGTCAAATTTCTGACACCATCCCAAAAAATCCATCCCCAATTTTTTTTGAAATTCCCGAAAAAAGTCCTTGACACCACAACCCAGATTTGCTATAATCAACCCATCAAAGAGAGAAAATGCATCTGTGGCGGAGTGGTCTAACGCACTGGTCTGCAAAACCAAGACTCTAGGGTTCGAATCCCTACAGATGCTCCATTAAAAAATTTTCAAAACAGCAAAAAAGTCCTTGACAGCACTGCACCAGTTTGGTATAATCAACCCCATTACAGAGACACACAACAAGGGAGTTGCTAGATGATCAGGACCCGCGATGATGTTATCACTTTCATTCAAAAGCAGTTCGGTGATCATCTCAACGATGGTTATTTCCAAATCAGTGGCAACGAGAAGTGCTGGATTCTGACTCGCAAAGCGAGTACGTGGTTTGGTCCCATCAAGATGCGTTTGGACCACATCTCGAAGAATCCCCCGAAGGGGCTGGGAATCTACAGCCGGGGCAACAAGTATTTCTTCGCCCCTGTGAATACCGAAGAAGAAGTTCTGTCTTTCGCTGAAGTCAAAATGTGGGCTATTGGTATGGAGCTCCAAGAAATGCAGAAGGCCGTGCTGGCCACTATAGCAGAATTCGGTGACGCAGTGCGAGCAGTAAAGGATCTCAAAAATCCGACACCTGTTGATAATGAAGTCGAAGTCGCAGCCTAAAAAATCAAACTTTCTGACGAGGAGAAAAACCATGATTCGGTTCCAAGATCTTCCTTTCAGCATCCAGCTTTTGCTCGAAGACGCTTCCGCCACGCTCAATCAGACTCCCATCGGCGTTATGCGCTGTGTGGTTGCCACTCTGGCTGTGGCCTCTGACCACGCTACCGCCGATGCCTGCGGCGTCTCAGAATCGCTTGTAGCGATGATTCGGGATGAAGTTGCCCGCGCTGTTGCGGTGCACGCCTGACCAACAAGGTGGCCCTGGAAACGGGGCCACCAAAAAAATAACACGAACCGCATTTTTTCTCTTGACAACCCGATCCAAAATTGCTATAATCAATTCATCAGAAACAAACAGCGAGAGGGACAGTCAAAATGATTTATGACATTTTCCAAATCAATCTGACACCAGCCGAAGTTAATGAGATCAACCGGCTTGGTTTTGCTGAGGCTGGAAACTTGTATCCCCGGGTCAAGGCCCACACCGACATTATGTTCGGTCGGAATGCGGCCGAGCACTTCAAGGCAGGCCATTACACGAAGGTGGCTGTTATCGAAGCCGAAGATCTGGAAGATGTGTTCGAGATCGGCAACGGGATGAAGGAAGGGAACATCACCCGCCTGGATAAGATGCACTCCGTATCTGTGGGCGACGTGGTGAAGGATGAAACAGGCGTTTATCATTCTGTGGCCTCTATGGGCTACGACGTGTTGGAAGTGTAACCAAGGAGGTTCTACGATGGCTACTGACCGTTTTGCCAAACTCTTTACCCGGAATCTTCCTCGGGCTGTTGCTCTGGCCAAGGAGATGTTTGCGAAGCACAACAAGCCGTGGAACGACCACATGGTCGCTTCTGCACTGGTTCACCAGATCGATTCCCTGCAGGCTGATTCTCTGGTGGATGCCTGGAACAAAATGACCCTTGGGACGCAGCGGGTGCATGCTCAGCGGGCCCTGGACAACTATATGACCGCCAACGGCATCGAGAAGGTGTGACGACAATGCAAATTCATCTGGTACAGGAAGTGGGTGAAAAACAGCTGGCTCAATGGACAGCGCGTCTGGGAGCGGCTGACCGTGAAGAGGTTCTGGCCTACATCGCCGCTCTGGAGAGGAACCAACGAGAATTGGTTGGCCTTCTTAACCAGACTGCCGGAATGGCCACGCAGATGGTAACGGAAATGGTTGCAACACTGGCTGGATCATTTTCCGAAGAAGAATGGAAAAAATTTCACGAAGGGCAAAAAAGTCCTTGACACCGAAGCAGGATGGTGGTAAAATCAACCCCATTATCAACCAACAAAAAGGCATGGCAAACATGAATATTGAATTTGTTCACGAAGCAAACCGTGGTGAGTTGATGGCTTTGCTGGGCGGTCTGGAAGAGTCGAAGCGCAAGGAAGTCTTGGAGTATATCGAGGCCCTGGAAGAGAGCCAGCGCAATCTGATTGGTGTGGTTAATAAGTTGGCGGCCTTCATCAAGGGCTAAAGAGAAAAAAATACAAGAGGGGGCAAAAAAAGACTTGACACAGAACCGGGATGGTGGTATAATCAATCCCATCAAATGAGAGAGAAACCACCAATCAAAGGGAGCACCACCAGATGGCCAGTTTCAAAAAGATCGAGAAGATGCTCCGGACGGTCATCAAAGAATGGGGCGAACGTGAAGTTGCGAAGATGTGCAACGAGTACGGTGAATGGGAGATTGGTGAACAGATCTCCGGCCTCTTGGAAAAGGGCGACATCGATGCGGCAATGAAGTTGATCATGAAGGGGCTGACCAAGAAGCTGATTGACAAGGAAGGTCTGGAGTCGGAACTGGAAGTGATCATTGACGAGATGGAGTTGCCGACGGAAATTTAAAATAATGCGGGTGTAGCTCAGCGGCAGAGCTGCTGGCTTCCAACCAGTGAGTCGGGATATCGTAATTCCCCATCCGCTCCAATGCGAGGATGCTGGAAATTGGTAGACAGGCCGGTCTCAGAAGCCGGTGCCGAGACGAAAGGCGTAAGGGTTCGATTCCCTTTCTTCGCACCATAAATTTGTAAATCAGGGCCCGTAGCTCAGTTGGCAGAGCATCTGACTTTTAATCAGATGGTCATGGGTTCGAATCCCGTCGGGCTCACCATTTATTGATTAGTGAATTATGAATGTATAACTCAATGGTAGAGTAACCGGCTCTTAACCGGAAGGCTGTAGGTTCAAGTCCTACTACATTCACCAAAATTGTAAAATGGTTGCAGGAGTGTAACTCAGAGGCAGAGTAGGGCCCTTACAAGGCTCAAGTCGAGATTTCAAAATTCTCCACTCCTACCATTAATTTTACAATAATGTTTTAAGATTTTCCCAATCGAGATACTCTTTACCGAACATTAATATGTTTATTCCATTTTGATCTCTTACTGATTTTATTTTTAAAAAATCTTTTTGAATTAGATAATCATTTTTTGGATCCAAATAAACATTGAATTCTGGTAAATAGAAATCTGGATAATATTTGTGTGTGATTTGTTGTTCATCGATCCATGTAACAGATTGTGGTCGAATCCAAGCAATATTATTTTCATCTAGACTTTTTGCTAGAGCGATTTCATAGCTAGATTGAAGATATACTGTACCACCATTTTGTAGTTTATAGCGCAATGACCGTTTAGAATTATTTCCACCCAAATTGTTATCAAGCGCTAATTGTCTTAATTTTTTTCTACCAGTATCAGAAATAGTTGCTTTACTGCCATGAATTTTTGCTTGTTCAATTAATTCAGGATTTTCTAAATACATCAATTTGATCTTTTTTGATATTTTGTGTTTTGTTTCAGTAGTGTGTTTTGTGCCAGTAAGTCTGATTTTTGCATCTTCGATCAATGTTGGCTTGCTACTGTAATTTGATTTAACACTATTGCTTATTTTTGCTTTTGTTTCAGCAGAATGAATTCTTGAACTTCTACACGATAGTGAACAAAAATTGATTAGACCTTTTTGTGGTGTAAACGATGAACCACAATGATTGCAATTTTTCATAATATTCTCCTTATGATTTTATTGTATAATTTTGTTTGGGGACACCGATTGATTCTCCAATCGCTTCCTCAATATTACCAGTATTGAGGATTACCCATACTACTATTTATACTTGAAATATAAAAAATGCCAATTATATCGATAAAATAATTCAATTTTTTCGTAAATTACTGTATAATATATCATATGATAATATTTACCTATCAGGAGAGAATATGCGAAAAGAAGAGCTGGCGACAATTGGTGGAAGGATGAAGGCAATCGCTGCCTTTCTGAAACTGGCCCCATCTGTGTTTGATGCAGAAGAAGGTAGCGCCAACAATGTCCCACCAACAACCGGACCCTTTACCATTCACTTTCAGACGGACAATGAAACGCTGATTGGTGATGATGGTAAGCCTTATGAAACAGGCGGATGGGAGTACTGGTGGCTGACAGATCGGACAAGGAAAACGTGTTGGCAACGTAGTTGCTTCAAACGTGGTGGTGGTTGATTTTTATAGAGACGTGGTGAAGTGGTTTAACACGGTGGTCTCCAAAACCATTATTTCGGGGGTTCGAATCCCTCCGTCTCTGCCAAATTTGTGGGATATTCGTATAGTGGCTTATTACATCAGCGGTGCCGTTTAGGCGAAGTCTGAAAAAGGGAGTTCAATTCTCTCATATCCTGCCTTTTTTATTAAATTATTCTGGCGCTTTCGTGTTTCGCAAGAAGGTCGATAACGAAGAGCTGGACAAAAAAGCGAGCGGTTATGAAACGATGCACATGAAAAGTGTGACACGTAACAGACAGAAAACCTCGAAGATCGTACTGTTTGTTTGTGGCGTCGCTTATCGGAGAGTGAGAATAACCCGGCAATTCCTCTCCACTTTTATTGAACTGATAAATTCAAGGGCTTTTCAAAATGACCGCTACCTCCTGTTACCTCGAAGATAAGGATTTTCTGATCGGATGCTGTGATCCGGATAACCCATCGTACATGTGTGTGGTGAACGAGTTCTGGTATGACGCTGATGGAGATGACAGGCGAGGCACTACCGAACACCGTGATACCCACATCGTCGTTGCTGATACTCTGTTGTCGATGTATGAGCAATTGGCCTATTACCGGAATAAGGCGCCGGAGAATCCACGACATTCTGGCTGGGACATTGTGATGTCCCCGATCTTCCTCGTTCAGTCTGCCAGTGCTCCATCACAAGCAGATCTGGACAATACCGATACCCATCGGGAATATCAACGGAAGCAAGAGATTGTCAGACAGCGGGCAGAGCAACTCGCTCGGGAGAAGGAAGAGAAAGCCGCATCTGCACTGTTGGCCAAAGAGCGGGCCGAGTTCGAGCGCCTCCAAAAAAAGTTTGCGCCGGAGGCAATAAAATTGTGAATCTTTGAAATTAATCTGTATAATAAGTACAACAACGTGTATCCAAACTCCAAACATGAAGGAAACAAGCCAAATGAAGACGAATAAGATTCTAGGAATTGTGGTTGCTGGACTGGTGGCCCTGGGTGGGCTGACGAGTGGTGCTCAAGCTGCGGATGCGCCGGCGAAGACCAAGATCAAGATCTGTGGTGGGCCTCCGGGACTGTCGTATGAGAAGATTGCCGGAGATCTGGCCGACCAGCTGAAAGCGAAGTTCGATGTGGAAGTGATTGCGACTGCGGGTGGGGCCGAAAATGTGAAGAAGGTGCGGGCGGGCGAGTGTGATGCTGGTATCGCTCCTGATTTCATCGCCGCAGGCAATGGTGTGACCATCTCGACCGAGCTGTTTGACAGCTACGGTATCCTCCTGTGTAATGCCGACATTCTGAAGCAGACCAACAAGGACAAGCCGGGCATCTCGACTCTGTTCAACCGCCGTGACCTCATCGTTGCGACTGGTGTGAAGGGCTCCACCGCCTCCGAGACGTGGCGACTGCTGGCCACTACCAACAAGAAGTTCGCCGCGATCCAGACCGCCGATGTTGACTTCAAGACGGCGCTCACTGATGTGCTTGACAAGTCCATTGGATGTGCGTGGGCTGCGAGTGGACGCAATGCTGACCTGTTGAAGGCTGTCAACACCCCCGAGGCATCCAAGCTGGTGACTCTGGTGGCGATGGATAACGGCGACTTTGATGATGCGAAGGCCGGTGGCAAGGAAGTGATTAAGTTCGCAACCCTGACCAGCAAAGAGTTTCCGCAGTTGCTTCCTTCTGGCTGGGTCTTTGATCGGAGTCTGGAAACGATCACCTTCAAGACCTCTATTATCCTCAACTCTTCTCTGATGGTGCGTGACCCGCGGGCCAATGCGACGCTCTCCCAGATCGCTGCGAACCTGGGCAAGCAGAAGTGACCAACCGGTAGTGCCTGTTGTTCCAATGCCCCCAGAACATCGGGGGCATTTTTTTTGCATTTTTTTTAAAAAAAGACTTGACAAGCCTAGCCCGATTTGCTATAATCAACCCATCAAATGAGCAGTAACCATCAAGGAGAAAATTAATGAAAAAGACAATCCCAGTTGAGCGTGTTA
>Ga0194119_10002690_pt1 | contig 29614 bp, 30 predicted proteins | sample TA2MahC100mmetaG_FD_148620 | JGI IMG/M metagenome (GOLD analysis project Ga0194119, IMG submission 148620) | Freshwater microbial communities from Lake Tanganyika, Tanzania - TA2015018 Mahale Deep Cast 100m | ecosystem: Environmental > Aquatic > Freshwater > Lake | place: Tanzania: Lake...
TCCTACGAATCCTACAAATCCTACAAATCCTACAAATCCTACAAATCCTACAAATCCTACAAATCCTACAAATCCTACAAATCCTACAAATCCTACGAATCCTACAAATCCTACAAATCCTACGAATCCTACAAATCCTACGAATCCTACAACACTTTCCACTTCTTCTAAATTGATGTATGCAATCACCATTTACATGGAATTACATCCAGGAACCAAATTGTCCAATCAACAAATACGTTCTTCGAAATGCAATTCAAAATATAATGCCATTCGAAAAGCATATTCCGAATTCACAGGACAACCTTATACAATTCCACCCATATACACTAAAAAAGGCGGTTCCAAAAGACGTATGACAACTAAAAAAACAAAGAAACGAACTGGTGGAATGATGAAATCGGTGGCGAAACCATTAGGTCAGGTCGCATTGACTGTCGGAAAAGAATATGGCAAAGATTGGATAAAAACGAAATCTGTCAAGGTCGCAGAAGGCATCTATCAAGATCCGCGATTATTGAAAGATCCCAATTATGTAATCTATCATAAAAAACCCATAAACAATATTGCGAAACCAACCTTTTCTTATGAAAATGAAAATAATGAAAATGAAAATTATGAAAATGAAAATTATGAAAATGAAAATAATGAAAATGTGAATCCCAATTTAAAATCTTATATAACTCCTAAATCCAATATGAATTCAACATCCAATAAGTATTCAAAATCCAATATCAATTATGATAAGATTGTGAATGAAGGATTAAATGATATAATGATTGGCGGTAAAACCAGAAAAAAGAGATATAGAAATAGATATAGAAGTAACAGAAGAAGAACTTAAATCTAATGTTCTTTATTCTATATAAGAAACAATGTTTATATTCAATAACTTACCTGACGAAATTATTCATATCATTCTTCAATATAGTGACATACTAGTCTATAGACACGGCAAATATATGAACAGAATCGATAAAAAAGATTACCGATATTCTTTGCTCCGAAAAATACCGAAACCCATTCATATTGGCACTCACAACATCATGTTACGCTTAACAACCTTGAATTATAGTGGATATTTTATTAAGTATGATCTATCGAAACCTCTAACCAAAATGAATATTCGATTCTTTTATAGAGAGAAAGATGGATATGATTTTTATTATGCATTCAAAAGCGAAGAACATTATGTATTGGATATCAATAATACATGGTCTAAAATCATATATTATGTTATGTGATTAACAATTAATGATTAATTGCCATTTGAAAACTTTTCAAAATCGAATTTGGAATAGGCATCTTTTTGCGCTTTTCGTTGTTTTTCCCTCTTTGCCTTTTCTAACACTGCAATCGCCGCCGCTAATTCTGGTTCTGAAACAACACCGTCGTCATTGGTATCTATCAATTTATGTAATACTCGATACTTATGCGGAACAATACATAAACTGCTTTCTTCATTTAATAAATATTCCGAGAGAATAGTAAAGACGGCAGTCAATCCAAGCGCGGTATAAATATCACGAGTACCCATCCATGCCATCGAAAACACCAATAATTGTTTGCTTACCGAATATTTCACGTATTCTTCTGTGGATTTACTAAACTGAATTTGTATGAATTTCGATCCGACGTTGAGAAGAATCATGACAACACCTGCAAAAAATTTACTATTATTTAAATACATAATATGATGGTTGATATAGGATATACCGTTCATAAGTGGCGTAAATAGGTTGGTCTTTGTTTTTCCTCCATATTGTATTGGAGGCATTGGAGGCGTAGGTGGTTGTATTGAAGTAGACATTATACTAAAATATTATATTATTATATTTTAGAATATTATCATGAAGAAAAAAACGATATTCTATCTTGCTCTATTATTGATATCGATACTATTATTCTATTTTTTATTCTATCATTCTTCTTTAACCCAAAAACAAGAATCTTTTATCCCCAAAATCATTAAAGAATCTTATAGACCATTTGAGAGAAATGTCCGAAATAAATACAAAACTTTCTATCATCATACATCGACAAAATTATCTAATATGTTTAGACCTTATTTTTAGAAATGCATATAACTACTTTGAAACATGGAACTATCCGTCGGACTAACATCATCTGATTGTTCTCTCAGATTTTGAAAGACAGGCACTGTGCTGGATTGCTTTCCTCGTAACATAGTCGTCTCTCTATCCGTCATGCAAAACCCTTCACGACCTTTAAACGATTCAGATGTTGATGATGAAGAAGTGGAATTTGTAGCATTTGCATTTGCCGTTTGAATTTGTTGTTGGATAGACTTGACTTTATCTTCCAAGGAAGATTCTTTGGATTGTAACGATGCTAATTTGGATTGAATGTTACCGGACATATCTTGCATATTACCAGACATATCAGTTGTGTTACCAGATCCATCGAATCCTTCATATAAATTGTATCCATAGACCATATTTAGTTCATTATGGTTAAATGCCAATATAATACATAACACTGCAAATAATCCAAGCATTTTATGTGTGTGGGCGATTAAGATGACCATTGCCAAAAGAACCATTCTTCCTAAAGGAGTGTTTATTAAGAAATCGAACAATCTGGACTGACTGAGCAAAAGAATCAAAATCAAGGTTGTGACCGCGCCAACATTATTCTTGCTTATTAACTTAAATCCCATTATATAAATATCCGATAAATTATTTTGCATGGAACATTTATTTATGCATGGAACATTCAATAAATTCTTTAGTGAGATTTATTTCAGACGGTTTCATAAATTATTATCTAAATTTTTAATAAGAGATGTCTTTAGCAATGTTTGCAGCTTCAATTGATGATAATTCCAATATAACATTACCTAATAATTCGGATCACTCGGACAATATTATAAATCAAAAACGTCACAAAAAAACCCAACGAAAATATCCTAAAATGGATCAGTTTAACACGGATAAAGTGAATTCGGTATTAAAACAGTTACATAATAATACTTCTGACGATGACGATAATATAGATGAATTTAAATTATTGCCACCACCTGAATCAATGAGTGCTTATAAAAGTACACCTATAGAAGAAAAACAAGAATCGTTTTCCGGAATGGATTTTTCTTTAGGAAGTAAATTGGTCGGAAAAGCACCGTCGCCCACATTATCCAAATCAGACGATTTAGAGTTAAACAATTATAATAATTATGGCGATAGTAAATCGATTGAAGAATATTATAAACGTATGCTACCTGGATATCAAGGTCAACAAAACCAAAGACAACAAAACCAAAGACAATATCATTCTCCTTATCCAAATCAAAGTCAAAGTCAAAATCACGAATATCCATCACACGATGTTCTATTACAAAAATTGAATTATATGATCTCTCTATTAGAAGACCAACAAGATGAAAAAACAGGAAATGTGACGGAAGAAGTGATCTTATATTCCTTTTTAGGAATTTTTGTTATTTTTATCGCAGACACTTTTGTGAGAGCAGGCAAATATGTGCGTTAAAGGAATTCCTCTAAAAGTGGAACTTTATAAATAATGATAGATGTTTCTTCGCATGTTGGATATTGTAACTCATAATAAGAATGGGATGCTAATATAGATTGAATATGTTTCAATTTAAATAAATGCGATTGTGTGAAAGGGGTTGATGTTGATTTTGATTTAATATCATATTCTGAAAAATCCAAATCATGCTCGTCCTCCAAATCATCCGATTCTTCCTTAATCCATTCAATGCATTCAGTAAGTGCGTTTTGATAATGAAGATGCATATGATTGATCACTAATTCAGAATAACTTGACTGCGTTTGCCATAATTCTGCTACATAAAAATATCGTTTATAGATGGGTGAATGGATTCTTTTTTTGGAATAATAGATGGATGTGGTTGGAATAGATGGATTGATTTCAATTCTTTCCATGGTTTCATATGGTTTTTTTTCCAGTTTCTTGAATACCAATTCATGTTTGGTTTGATAGTATGCAATCATGGCAGGTTTCGTTGTGAAATATCCAAATACCGATTTATTGGAAGGAGTCCATAAAATATAAATAAAGTAATTTTGATTAGTGGTTTCCATGTTTTCTTTACTGTTATCATTTTAATATAGTCATGAATATTCAATTTTTTATTATTAAGGGAATTCCTCTAAATGCAGTTCAATGGTTGATAAAGAATATTTATGATAAATGACTTAAACCAATCTCCCTATATAAAGTAACCATGATTCGATATCTGATTATTCATAATAAACATGAAGGTTGCTATGATTTTCATTGTTATCAAGACGAAGTTGCCAGAATTCGTTTGACGTCGATTACCATCAATCCTCCTAAAATATATATGTTCACATCACGTGATGAAGCACAAGACTTTTTTGAAGAATATATTAATGATGTGGATTGTATAGATAATCGATGTAAAAAGGGAGAAGATGTTGAACATGTTGATTATTGTACATGCGGTGTGATTGAGTTGGATAATAGCGGTGAACCTGTATTATTTTATAATAAAAAGAATCAAATCTTCTTAATGGAACATGGTCCGCAAATGTTTGTCCCCAATTTTGAAGTGAAAAGCGATGCGAAGAATTTGAATTTGACCAATAAATTGATTCGTAAATGTAAGTCTTTAAACCGAGAGCAGCGAAATAGATATATTGAATTGGGTAAATATTGTGAAGAATGTAATTCCGAGACACCTGAAGGCGAAAATGCAGAAAATAATGCTGCTCATTCAGATGAAAAATCGGATAAAAATAGTTCCACCCAATTGGAAATCCATGATGACGATGAACCTGAAATCAAGGTTCTAAAAGCGATTCCCACTGAAGGAATAACCTTGGACGATTTGATTTACAAAGTCGGTGAACCCATTCGAGATGGAATGAGTATCTGTCTGAAGAATAAATGGATTTATAAAAGTGGGGATTTGATTATGCGAGCGACTCCTGAAATTTTCAAGAAGATTAAAGAAGAAGCAAGAAAAGAAGAAGAACTGAAGATGAAGGAAGAAGTGGAGAAAAAGGAATTGGAAGAAAAGAAACAAGAGAAATGTGATCAAGAACAAAAGAAAAAAACAGTTCGTAAAAAGAATGAAGAGAAAGATAAGAAAATAGAAGAAAAAGAAAAGAAACCACGCGCACCACGTAAAAAGAAGACGGATGAAGGAGATATAATTACAGTCACTGAATCAAGTTCAAGTAATATTGCATAATATTTTGTAGCATAATAGTTTGTATTTTTGATCAATTCAAAATCAATGTTTTATTCGATGGAAACGTGGGATATGCGAAATTATAAAAATAATAGGCGGTGGGACTGATAATCGTCGGTGCCGTTTTTTGCATAATGTTATGTATCAGTATATCATTATGGGACACATTTTCAATCGCCGCAAATCCGAAATTATGTTTTGCCGCAACATTCCAAAAACTTATTTTAAATCCCTCTATAAAGATTGACTCGTCACACTGACAAATCGATGCAAAGCAGGATAATACTTCCAATCCTTCTTCGATCTGGACACATGATTTTCTGAAAAAGTAGCAGCACACGATTTGTTCGTCGCATAATATGGCATAGATGAATAGATTCTTGGTCTTGACCAATTCCATAATATTCGAGGCATTGGTGCTGATGACAATATCAAATAATAGACTATTACTATTAATAAAATCATACACAAATCGAAAATTCTGTGGAGTGATTTCCAATACGTTATATTCTGCTGATAATGCAGGGGGTTGTCTCCATGTATCCACTGGAAATCCGTAGGTCGAATATACACATAACGGAACTATTCCGGTCAATTCATCTTCTCTCTTAAAGACAGAAACAGTAATTTTCTGATTGAGATGTCGCTGGTTATAGTGATGGGTTTGTATCAGTTGTGGCGCGATTCCTTTTTTCCGACTCGACTTTGCCACGCATAAATAATCCACATAATACGCGTTAAAATTCGCATCTTTGTCTCCGTTATTGATGATGATATGGATCGGTCTGGATGTAATGACTCCCATGATTTTGCGATCGGTTATTAAGGTGCCGCGTTTCGTATCGAGCATATGTTCATCCTTATAATAGAACGAAATAAAGGATTTATCGTTATGTCCTGTAAAATAAGGAAGGATATTCTCTAATTGGGGAGAGAAAAGGTTATCCTTGTTCCGCAAATAATCAGACTTTATTAAATTGGAAAAACGCGTTTTTTGTATAGAAGTCAGATTGGATGAAAGAATGGTGTCGATCTCTCTAAAATTTGTATATTTGTTTTTTTGGGGAAGGGAACTGTCGATGATTCCAGGTGGTTTGATCATATAGGATACATCATATACGTGAAATACAGGTTGCATGAACCAAAATCCATATCGAAGGCGGAGATAAATGTATATGATAAAGAGGATAAGTATTCCAAAAAATAATGTGTATGATACATATTCAAACATATTATTTATGGGGTATATTAAATATGCAGAAAATTAACTTGGTTTCATAAATATATACAAATATTGATGTTCATATGCACACTTCACCATATCTATCTTGGCATGCACTACAAATCCTGCATCCTGTGCCATATTCACAATTGTAGGTAGGTCTTCCATATATAACCGCTGTTCTTGTTTTCGAACCCTACCATCATTGAACTTGAATTTTTCATCGAACACCGCCATGTCATCACCTTCCAACTTGAAGTTCGAATTATAGACAAAATCATTAAATGTTACCTTTGTTTTGGTAATTCTCTCTTTCGCATATTTTTGGGGAGAGACGACATATAATGGATTGCCTGGTGGTAATATCGGATCGAACTTATATTTATCCACCAAATGCACAATCAAGAAACCGCCTGGTAGTAACCAGTTCATGCAATTATTAAAAAACCGCATCTTATCTTTCATATAATAAATCGTGAAATATAAACATAAAATATGTGTTAATGAGGTATCCTGAAACAAATATCCATCCAATCCATCCCCCACCTTGAATGCAGACGATATCGACGGAAAATTTTCTTTCGCCTTTTTGATCATGGATGGTGAGATGTCAATGCCAATGACTTGCATATTATTACTACTATTCTTCAACTCATCCACATGATGTCCTGTGCCACACCCTATATCTGCAATCACATTTTTTTGGTTGGGATTGGCATTATTGATGATAGTGCCCACTTCATACTCATTTTTCATTTGATTGAATACCAAATAGTCATATATGTCTGCATAAAAGTCGTCATAGACAGCAGTTCCCTGTTTGAACAAGAATTGATTCGACTCGACCATTCCTTCTTTTGCAGGTCTTAATGCCTTGAAAAAGATGACTATTGCTAATAACACTACGATAAATAATAATATTTTACCAACATTGGATAGTTTGCTATAACATAGTTTAAGGGATTTCATGACTTTCATCTATATGTATTGTTGTTATTTTTTTTGTATATTTTTTAATTATATGGATGTTTATGAAATCATTGATGTAAGAGGAGAGAGCGAATTTAAAGGTGTCTCCTTTTCCAATTTCAAAAAGACCGACGTGAAAAAAGAATTGCTAAATAGTTTGATTCAGTCTAAAATAGAACCTGCCTGTTATTGGAGTGCAGAATTAATATGTGCTGGACATTATAGCGATCTATGGGAAATTATATTGCTCTTCTTTAGTAAATATGTTCATTTAGCAAACTCCAATATCAGCATTTACCTGGAATTAAGAATCAATGATTTTAAAAGCATTTTACATAATGGTTATTCAGACAGCTCATTGAGATTAAGAAACAATGAGAAAATTCGAAAACTTTTCAGCGAAATTATGTGTGTATTATGTGATGCAAAACGCAGGCATAGTTTTGATAATGTGAAAATCAAACCTGATGATATGAATATGCTTACCATTAAAGATAAATTCAAGGCACCTTCTACGGAATATGGGGAAGAAGTGTTTACCACCGAAGATCCGAAAGAGTTGTTTCCATTTGTTAATGAATTAGCATATAGCGTTACCGAAAGCGGTAATAATCAAATGAATGCATGTTATTGGATTGAGTGGATTATAGAATATGAAAATAGATGTAAAATATTGAAAGAAAAGATATTTTGCGAGAGAAGACAATTTGTCAAACAAGTGGATTCTGGATTGCAAAAAGAGATTGTATGGATCATTTGGGACGTCTTTCTCAAAGAATCGGAAAAGAGATCTAAGATTATTCATAAACTGATGCATGCATTATTACAATTGTTTTGTTTGAAATATACCAAGGGATGTCATAAAAAACGCAAAAATATCATGTATTTAGCCATATCCATTTTATGTGAAACCTTTCAAATGGAAAAGGAAATTATCCGTCATTCTCAACTCGATTTAGTGAATAAAATCAAGCAGAATATTCATATTGTCTATGGTCAAATCAAAAAGAACGAAGAATCGTCTGGTACAGAATATTTGTTTATGGGATTGAAGTCGTCGAATTTAGAAAGCACCATTAAAAAACTGGATGCCATGAATAGTTTTGGAGAAACATTTGTCCCACGATTATAAATTCAAATACTTATTATCCTAAAACAACCTTAATAATAAATATTGTCATATAATATATGCGTACTAAACGTCATAGAACACGAAAAAACCGTTCGTCGTCGTCATTACATTCCTTTAATAATCGGTCGTCATTGCATTCCTTTAAAAAAGATATTGCGATCACCTTTTTAGAAATGCTTCTCATGGTGAAATTGTATCACTGGAAAACACATAGTTTTGCTGTCCATAAAGCAACTGATGAGTTATATACCAAACTAAATGCAAACATCGATAGTTTCATTGAAATTCTGTTAGGCAAGTCTGGGTCAAGAATCGATCTTATGAGCAATCATTCTGTAAGATTGGTTGATCTGCGTTCTGAGGAAAGTGTAAAGAGAGAAATCGAAACGTTTAAGCACTATTTAGTGAATTTAGAACATAATGATGCCATGAAAAGTATGAGTAACACCGATTTGTTTAATATCCGCGACACTATTTTAGGCGATATGAATCAATTCTTATATTTGTTAACCTTCAAATAAAGTTCTGAAAAAAATTGATTCGCATAGTATGCCATAATCTAACAATAACCTTATATAATGGAAAAAGAACAAGAACAACGCAGACAATATTGGATCAGAAATGGTCGAAGATTTGGGTTTCCAGAATGTTGTATCATGGATTTCACGAACCGCGTGGATAAAAATTGTGATGATGAAAATGATTATGTTGGACCGAAAAGAATACAAATCCGAGTTGCAAATTCAACTGGATTTCTTCCATGCTCTTATTGCAGTTGGAAAATACTTTCCAAGCAATGTGAATTGAAAGATTTAATCAAAAATAGAATTCATAGGACGCCGTTTCCAAATGATTACGTTGTTTCATATAAATAGAAATAGTAAAGAACCTTTAACAATATAATGCGAAATTATCATAAAAAATAATATATCTTTTTTTATTATAATGGATATCTCTCAATCTATATTACAATCCAATAGTCCTTCTACCAGTACTTATAATAGTTCATCTTTACTATCTTCTTCATCTTCATCTTCTTCTTCTTCCTCTGGCAATATATTCGACGGAATCAAAAGTATAAATGTCACCACATGGATATTGATTATTTTGATCTTGGCCTTTTTAGGATTGAATATTTTTGTCTATTTAGCCAAAGGAACCCAAACCGTTACCGATCTGTTTGCACCAATCACTGCTAAATTCTTCGGAGGAACAGCGACCGTCCTTGGACAAACAGTAGATGTATCTGCAGAAGGCGCAAAGGCAGTGGTAGGTGGAACATCTGATGTTGTTCAAGGAGGACTAACTGCAGTTCAACAAGCAACACCGAATGGTCCCATCGCCAAAACATCTATCCAACCAAATCCTCACCCTGTAGCACCGAACCCATCCCAAGGCGATCAATCGTCCTTACATAAGGCAATGAATACTGCTCAAAGTCAAGATATGGATTATCAGGCACACGAGGCATCAAGTACTCTTCAATCTGGATGGTGCTATATTGGGGACGATAGAGGATATAGAACCTGTTCAGAGGTTGGACCCAATGATATATGTATGTCAGGAGACATTTTTCCTTCACAAGAAATATGTATGAATCCTAATTTAAGAGCGTAACTTGTTTAAGAAATATATATATTTAATAAATAACAATTTAAAAACAACATTAGTATCAGTATATAATAAATGCAATTGTCTGAGTTGTTTAATAAGCACGGAAGTGATAAAGATCGCAATGGATATTCCCATCTATATTCAATCTTGTTTGACAGTATCAAAGATAGACCCATGAATATATTAGAAATTGGTGTTGGAACTATGGTCCCTAATGCATGTTCCAGTATGAAAGGATATATGCCAGATTCATATAAACCTGGAGCATCACATCGTTCATGGAATGATTATTTCCCAAATAGCAAAATATATGGTGTGGATGTTCAACCTGATACTGTATTCCAAGAAAACAATGTAACAACATATTTATGCAGTTCAGTTGATAAGAGTAGTGTTGATAAATTAATGACTGATTTAAACATTCAATTTGATATTATAATAGACGATGGATGGCATTTAGATCAAGCTCAAAAAAGTACATTAACTAATTTTTTCCCATATTTAAAAGAAGATGGATTATATATTATTGAAGATATATATCCAGGTTCTGAATTGAATAGCACTACGCCATTAGTAATTCGAAACCTGATTGGTAGTTATGAACATTTTTTCGTGGGTCTTAAAAACAATCAATGTGTCATTAAAAAGAGATTAACCAATTCTATTGGCAATTGTTAAATGAATACTAATATTTACTAACTATATGGATTGGTTGTATATGCACTGACAAATCCTTTATAATTAATAGGCCATTTACTCGTGCTATTATTCATGGTATATCTCGGTTTGGTATACCATGGTTGTACCTTTGTATTCCAACATAACATTGCGGTTCCAGGCACATTAGATGCAGATGCTGGGTTACAAATGATGGGTCCTTTCGTAGAGGTTGAATATGGTTCGTTAGTACATTGATTGGCATATGTGCCACAAACTAATATACCACCATCCAATACGGTATTAGAAGAACAATCATTTGGATTGGTGACGTTATATTGAAAGGGACCTGAAATATTATTGGGAGCACCGACGATCTCATTTGGATAAGAATAGGTTTGAAATCCGCTGCGTAATAATCCGGTTGTATTGGGATTGGTATAGGTTTCGGATTGAGTGGCGAATATTTTGGTTCTGTTGGGTCCAAGACATTTTGCCAATTGCGCATATTTTTGAGATTTAGTGAGTTGAGCGCTGTTTGCTTTATATTGTAAAACATTTCCTTTATATAATTGTTTCTCTCCCTCATTTGCTTGTGCTTGTGTCATGAATTGATTGGTTAAAGGAACATAGACTTCGTATGGATTGGGTAAAGAGGGTGACGCAAAGGTACATTGACTTTGAACTCTAGACCAAACTCTAGGCGGATTGGGATTATAACACATACTATATAATAGATAAAGTATATTTATTATATATATTCATTCATTTTTATATGTTAGTCATTAATTCAGTTGTTTAATGAATGAGATTTTGTTTTGCGACCGGATTAAATCCATCTCCTGCACCGTAAAAAAACCAACGCAAAGATAAATAATTATAAGTTGGGTCAGATAATCCACTTCCACCGATCATTTTTGTATTGGGACCTTTATTGGTTATATTTTGGATTTCAGTCGTTCCTAATGCATAATTATAGTACCATAGATTGGATATGTATCCATCAAAACCGCCGTTCATGGCAACATATACATCGCCATAATTTTGTTTTGGAACACCGACCAAATTAATACTTCTGGCAATTGTTCCATTGATATATATGTCAAGCGTTGTATTTTCACATCGTATAATCACATTGACCCATTTGTTCAATGGTATATCTGGTATCACAATCTCCTCATTGATCACATTATAGGTATTCATAACAACAACCAGAGCATTGGTATGAGGGGCAATATATAGTCCAGGTGCATTATTTGGATGGATCATTCCATTTTCACCTAAATTACTGTTTCCCTTGCTGAAAATATGTTTATAAATGCCTGAATTGGTTTGTAAACTATTGATAAATATCCAAGTGGACCACGTAAATTCAATGCCGTCATTAGCATTCGCAGATCTGTATATGGTTACGGAACCATTGCTACTGGGATCTTGTGTAAAGGTAATCATTTGAGATGCATCCACCATACCGTCAATCAGATGAGGAGAATCGGTCGGTTTAAACATATACGATAAAACAGATATGCCAACACGTAATAATACGACAAACCCAAATAATACTAATAATAAAAAGGCAAATTTGGCAACTAAACTGTTTGACTCTAAAAACTCTTTTGTTCCAAAACTTCCTTTATTGGTTGAAAATGAATTAAATGTTCCGGTGTCCATTATATATTAAAGGGATAAGAAAAAACTTTGATTGAATCTATATCTTGTTGAAATACTTATTTACAGTTTCAATTTCAAATATTATTTTTGGGTTGGTTCTTGTGAGAAGCATATATATTATTTAATTATTTATAAAAATTGATTTAAATAAATAAAATACTAATATAGTGAAATGGAGTCTAAAAAAGATGCTAATGAAGGACAAATAGAATGTGCTATTGTAGAAAATGTTACTAATATATTATATAACACTACATATACTCATAATATAGAAAATTTTAGCTTTGGCAATGTTCCAAAATCAATAATTATAGATACATATAAAGATGGAAGAGCATTTTCGCATTTTATAGAACCATGGTTAGCAATAAATTACCCTTTAATACATATTAAAGGTTGTAAAAAACACGACCACATTGATATTAATGATGAAAATATTAAATATGACCAAAAAACATTTACAAAATTGGGATGTAAATTTATGCCATCAAATATGATTGGCGAAGGAAGAACCTTTAATAAAGAAATATTTGAAGAGAAAGCAAAAAATTTAATATACATTATTGTTAGCAATATACATTTTCCAGAAATTAAAATTAAATTTGTAAGAGATATAATAGTTAATTATCCAGACGGTAAAATTCCATTAAAGGACTTTAATAAATTCTTTAATTAATTCTTGTTTTGATATTGATTTAGGTCCAACGGTATTGTTAAAATTATAAATTATATTTGATAATTTTTTTATATTATGAGACAACGGTTTATTATTTGTGAATTTAATAAAATAATGAGATTGAATACTTTTATATGTAATGTCAGTATCTATTTTTCCAGCATTAACACCAACTCTTCTAAAAGAAATATCTGGATCGTCTATTTTTTCAACAAATACAAATCCAGAAGGTTCTAATTTTTGTGAAATAATCCTGTTATCTTCCATTTTTTTCCAAATTTGAAATACACAAGGAACATCATGTTCTTTTCCATCAACTAAAAATGACCTATCCGGCAAATCTGTCTCAACTATAAGATGAAAATTAAGTGGAAATGTTTTTTTTAAACTTTCTTTTTTGAAACTTTTAGGTAAAATAAATGAAATACTATCACAAAATTTGCAAGATTTTTTTATAAATTTTATAGCTAATGAGGATTGTCTGCCGAAAGGAGGATTGCCGATTATGTGAATCTTATTATAGTTAGATTGAATATTACTTTCATCATAATCTAAATAATCTTGTTTTTCAATTTCTTCGTTTTCTGGCTCTAAATCATAAAATAAATAGTTTGATGTTATTGTCTTAATTCCTTCTATAAACGAACCATTCCCAGCACTAGGTTCAATAATTAAATCATTGTCATTTATAATTATGTGTTGCTTTATTAATTCTATACATAAATTTACAGTTGTATCTTTTGTGTAATACTTGTCAATAGTATTTCTTTTTAATCCTATACTTTGTATATCACTCATAATATTAGAAGATTTATTATTTACTTTATTTAATTCAATTTTTTTATTGTCTAATAAAAAACTCATTTATTATTTTGATGTTAGTCTGATTCTACCAGGAACAATAAAATGTTCATTGGTTGATTGTAAAAAAGCTTCTATTACATTATCACACATTTTTATATCTATTATAAAATATGTCTTTAATACTATAACACAATAGATATTACTATTACATAATAGATATTTATATCACAATGATTCATTAAATGGTTACACTACTTTGAGTGGTTCCATTTTGCATCAATGAAATCTGCACTTGATAGGCACTAAACATGCTGGACCAACTTGAATATCCTTGTGAATAAATATTCCATACATCTTGTGGGTTGAGAGAATTTGGATAATATTGAAGTTTTGCAGTCCATCCATCAAAACCGCCGGCAGGGGTTACATAAATATTAGCATTATTATTTACACTTGCCACGCCTGGTAAGAGACAGGTTCTGACCAATTTACCGTCAATATATAAATCCATGGTTCTGCCATAGACACTGACCACTAAATTCACCCATTTTTGAATAGGGACATTGGCAATGTTACACGTGTGTACCACTGTATTACCACCAGGAGTAGAAGGTTCTTGATCGGCGCCAGGATAGCAACCTAAAGAGACGGCAATATTGTTTTCAACCGCACCTAATACAACAGCAGGACAAGGATCAATACCATTGACACCAGGTACCGAACTCACTCCACCAGTGGATTTGGCACCCATTCTTCCGAAGATGACTTTTGGTTCTCCATAACGATAGTTCCAATCATTGATATAAAACCATACTGAATAAGCAAAATTGCTGGAAGGTACATCTGATCCATTTGTTGCTAAAGTGGATGCAGAAATGGTGGATGCGGTTTGACCGTCTTGGATGTTCTGTAGTGTATAAGGATCCATGGAAATATATCTCAATAATATTAAAACAAATACGATTACAACAACGGTAATGACAATACTTAAGGGACTCATTGTATAATATAGATTTAGAAATTTTTCGAAATAACAATTTCTAAATGAGATATTAGAAGATATTGATTTATTTATTATTATATCCAAAATTAGTTTATTCTTGTTTTTTTATAATCGTTTCATTCGAGTCATTCAATATTGGTGGATTTCGGTCTTTCACGCTATTATATAATAAATAAATATTGGTGTAATCCAACGCATGTTTAAAGTAGACCAAGTTACATATTCCGCCTTTTATTCCGTCGTTCTCTCCAATTACCAAGTTATCATAAGAATAATATGGCACCACTTCAATGGACGATTTGACCAATTCGCCGTTTAAAAAGATGTCCATCGTTCCGCCGTTATAATTGATAATAATGTTATTCCATTTTTGGAGCAATACATTTGCATGTTTATAGAGGATTCGATTTCCGTGATCATCAAAGTCAATCAATTTATTCTTGGTAACATTTTTCAAATCCTTTTGTTTCATGGTGATAAGAAGGGTATTCTTGCTGGCATTATATAAAATGGCAGGTTTATTGCCGTAGTTTAAGAGATACGTATATTTGGTATAATTAGGATTTAAGTTGGGTGGTGCTGCGTCTAAATAAACCCAGCATGAAATGGCATATTGGTATTGGTAGGTATCACTTTCATCATTCAAGTCTTGATAACTTCCAACGGTGTATTCAGTATCGGTATAGACCGGTTTATTCACCAATTGGTTTCCTCCTTGAGTACTGATCAGATTCAATAGTGACGGTGTTTTAAAAGACAAGATGACTAACAGAATGGAAACAAATAACATCATGACCGATCCAGCACTGGTGGCATTATATTCACCCACCGATTTCTTTCCAATCCAGTCAAATACACCGCTACATAAACAAGGAATATATAAAACCGTTTTCAAAATCAAATCAAAAAACGCGTTTTTCCTTGCATTACCGGAAGGCAATTGAACATAAATCGTTTTATAGATGAGACCCAATATGGTGGTCACTAATAACATATTTAATACAAATGATCGAATGCTCGAATTGTCTGATAAAAATTCGATATTATAGGAAATCCAATAAATGAGTAATCCGGAAATGACCAATCCGAACACTCCTAATAAACCTTGTTTCAAGAACTGTATCTTATTCATTGTATTTGTTTTATCACCTGAACTATCAAATAAATTGGCACCGACTAATATACTCCATAATATACATATAATCAATAATAATATCATTACGCCTGACGCTTTGGTTTTATTTGCGAAAAATTGGTCTTTATCACTGGAAATCAATATGGTCATGAATACCAAAAAACAAACAAATCCAATCGCTCCATAAACGCCAAAGGATGAAAAATGGGTTAAGACATTGGATTTTTTCATACCTTCGTCTCCAGAGAGAGTTAATAACACAATGATGTATAAAAACGCAAATACGGTTATAATGATGGTCAATAACATGGAATACCCAAAATAATCTTGTGCTGCGCCTCCAGGATTGATATTATAAAAGGTAATAATCAATGTGATGAGACAGAAGAATAAAATCAACATTTTGATTCTCTCGTAATTGATGTTAAAGGTATCTATGTAATTATCATTGGTGCTTTTATAGAAGGCATAGACGCATAGTACGAACATGATAGGGTTGATTATATATGAATATTGGTTTAATGTATCACTCGGCGTCATGGTATAAAACAATATAGCAAAAATGGTATATAATATCACATAGGTCACACTATGAATTTGTTCGAACAAAGATTTGAATTCTTTCATATTCGGTAAAAACATGATTGATAATCCAAAGACCAATAACGAAAAAAACAATACGATAAATATATCGCCGATGGCCTGCTGTTCAGATTTGGTGGTGCTGGAAGTGGGAAGTTTTACGTCATATAATACGATAAACATCATGATTGCCAGAAACGCAATTAAACTATAGACTACATAATTTCTGGTAGGTGTTTTCAGTTCTGACAATATTTGCCCTGCTTCAGAAAGATCTTTGGAAATATCTTGGGAGGTTGTTTTCAAAGCGTCTCCAGTCGAAGATGCGACCGAACTCATTGCTTTACCAGTCGAAGTTGCGGCAGAACTCATTGCTTTACCGGTCGAAGATGCTGCAGATGACATAGATTTCATAGCATTGTTAAAGAAGGACGATATTTTTTGTGTCATGGTTGGATTATCAGTTGGAGTAGGAGTAGTACTCATATATAAGTGAAATATATTAATTTCATTAGGAAACATTATTACATGTTTTCACTCGCCGTTTTTTTCCCATGACAATTTCTACATAAGGCGATCAAATTATCGACTTCATTTCCTCCTCCATATTCCAATCGGACCTTATGATCAATCTCAAAGGTATGATCCAATTGATTATTGCAATGACCACATTTCCAGTCTTGTGTAGCGGCAACATATTTTTTCTTGGTTTCACTAACCGATCGTTTGGTAGCACCTCTTCCGGACGTTTGAAGTCTTCCATTTCCATATCCATATCCAGGTGCAGGTTGTATATCATTGAACCCTTCCATGAAACTGACATTAGAGTCACCTGTAAAATCGATGATTGGACTTAACATATCCATGGAATTGCGATCGATAGGTAGACATTTGATGACATTGTTGGCATAGAGAAGCATATCTTTGCCTCGCGACGGATTTTTTTTCAACATATAATAGATGCCTATTCCTAAAAGCGTATAAAAGATCATTTTATAGTATTTTTTGAAGGACATCATCATTTTGGTATATTTTCCATCTGTATATGCATTATACACAAAAAATGCAGTGAGTCCGATCACAAAGATTTCAAGTCTCATTATATATATACATGAATAAAAGGTATATATCTAAATTTCATATGCGACACGAAAAACCGAAAATTCGAAATTACGATTCTTCACATTTGGCACCCACCTTATTGGTTATTGGCGACAGCAGTAGCGGCAGCGGCATTTTTACGTTGTCCAAATGCTTCTTGTCCATAGGCACCTTGAAGTTGAATCGTTCTCATAAGTTGTCTGTGTTCATGAGTAATATGATAGATATTCAACATGGCCAACACCATAATAATGTATGGCAACAATACTAAAAACCAAGAAATAGAAGTATATCCCTTCTTACATAACCATCCTAAAACATAGGTCCAAATAAACGCAAACACCATTTTCCAAACAGCATACATAATAGAGACGCCATTAAATAAGGCAATAATAGTGGCAATCACTGCAATCGTAAAGTAAATTTTAGCAGGAGTGCACAATTTACTAAATTCTTTCATTTATATTATTGGTTGATATTTTATTTTTGCCATTTTGGTATTTGGCGTTTATTTCAATAATAAAAAAAAAGGTTTTTTGAATCGTTTAATAAAGGGTTTTCTTTTGAATAATTTGGACGAAGACGATTTGGTCTTTTTGGTTTTGCCGTTTGTATAACTTTTATCATTTTGTATCACTCTGGAAATCAATATACCGATCTTATTTAAATGTTCATATAATGCATTTAAATGATACGGTTCATGACGCGGCATATATAAGTATTCGTGAAATAGTTGTTTAATACTTTGAAATAGAGCAAGTTGATATTTATCTAAAGCAGAATATTGGTTCGATAACATTTCAATAAATGGATAATAGACATTGATAAATCCATAAATATCCACAATTTTGATAAAGACTGTATTCAAATAATGTCTCATATTGACTTCTCCATTCTCTTTTAGTTTGGTACAATGTATTAGAACATCCATAATATATTCAATGATGAAGGGCAATGTGATTTGTGTTTCTATAAAGGTCGGTTTATTTTTATCGCTTATGTCTGGATAATCATTATTATATAGCGTGTACATCAATTCATTGATAAATTTATAATGCCCAGCACCTCTATCTTTCATCCAAAACTGTAAATAGTCTGTAACAAAGGGTTTTAAGGATTCTTCATCCAACTTATTTCCCTCTTTCAAATACGCCGTATATTTTTCCACAAATGCATTACTGAATAATATCACTGAAAATGGGACATTGAATTGAATCGGTCTATTCTTCCAACTTTTCGGAAATTCGTCGTCGGTTTCTTTATATTGTGTGGATAAACCCCAATCGATTAAACGCGTTTTTACATTATTAGCGTTTCCATTTGAATCATCCACCAGAATATTCGAATCTTTAATATCGCAGTGATAAATATGTCGTTTATTCATGGGAATAATTCCGTGTTTTAATAATTGGATCAAACTTTCATGAACCTGATGCAACTTCTTGAGCGACGCCGTTTCATAAATATAGTCATCTACCGGTTTTCCACCATTTGGCATATTCAATGACATGACTTCATCTAATTTATCATTGATATTTTGTCGAGTGATATCATCCTTTGGCAATGCACCGCATTTATCATTGAATTCTTCTAAATCGGACGCACTTAATGGTTCTGGTTGGCAAAGAGTTGCATCATATAATAAAAAATAATCTTTATAATTGGGTATGCTATCCACTTTTCGTTTAATATCATTAATCAACTCGTATTCCTGTGTGGCATGTTTGGTAGTCATTAATTTCGAGATTTGATTGGTTTCTCTCTTATTCTTTCCTTGACATTTCAATGAAGGATGAAATACACACCCATATCCACCTGAAGCAATTGCTTTACCTCCAGTTGCTATCGCTTTTCCAGTTGCTATCGCTTTTCCAGTTGCTATCGCTTTTCCAGTTGCTATCGCTTTTCCAGTTGCTATCGTTTTGCCTCTCTTATTATATATTTTTTTGGTTTTATTCATCTATCTATATATAAAGAACATTATTATTTGTCATATAAATAATAAATAATGCCCACCATGGAACATACAGTGCCACCATATATCAACTTTTCTCTCCATTTATAATATTCTTGCGTTTTTTCATTCTTCGATTTATAAGCATTGTAATATTCCACAAAAAAATCGTTTAAAGAAATCTGTGGTTTTTCCAGTTTTTCATTGATCTTATTATGCAGAAAATGCATCCATCGAATAAAAGAATCTCTATTATCTAAATAAGGAGTTATCGGATATTTATCCAACAATTGTTCTAATTCTTTGGAGATTTGTTCTACCGGAATATACAGTGGTAAATTTTGGATGAATTCGTAATACTTTTTCTTGGTTACTGCATTTGGGTGATGTGGATATGTCATAGCAACAGTATGTAAAAAAAACCAATAATGTGGACCCCATACTTTCGGATCTAAATAAATGGTTGGTTGTGGTTGCATTTATATGTAGTCATACTAAAATATCTAAATATAAACTTGATTGAATAATACACTTTATAGATGGTTATTTCTTTTTGAGAGAAATAGAAACTACCTTTTTAGATATTTCTACATTGTGAGAATGTTTCGCCTTTTCTATTTCAAATTGTGATAATTTACCTTGTTTGAATGCAATATAATCATTCACAATATGTAGATGTCCAAACTCGCATGCAATAGAATATATTTTTTCTTGACACTGTTTATCTAATACTTTAAATTCAGGAGAAATGCCAATAATTGCCTTTGCTTTAATAACGCATTCAGAATGATCATCTGTTAAAAATGCATCGTATTTCTTGATTTTGATTGAGGAACATTTAGTTCTCACTTCTTTTAATAATAGATTGTATTCATTTTGCAATTGTTGGTAATATTGAAATATAGACAGTTCTTTATACTTATTATAATTTGGATCATCTGAAGTTATTCTTGGAACGCGTTTTTGTATAGTTGGTTTCCATCTTCGAACATGATCTTCCAAATAGTCATCATAATAATAATCGCCATCACTATCACTGTCGCTTTCATTAATGTGAAATTCATTATCATTATCGCTATCCCCTTCATTAATAGGATTTTGATTTTGATTCTGATTCTGATTCTGATTCTGATTCTGATTCTGATTCTGATTCTGATTATGATAATGTATCGGCACAGGATTGGGTATTTCAACCATATCATATTTTTCACTCACGTAAACATTATAAGAAGATGCTGACACTGAAAACAAATCTTTCAAAAAGGCATATTCCTCTTTATCATATTGAATTGCCGGATTATAATTGGTTAACAAAGATTGTTTATGAAAATGGTCAATTTTGTCAGAGAAACTATCTATATCTTTATATTTTGCTTCTATCATGACTAATGTCATCACATCATTGATAAAAAAATCATCTAACATTTCTATATTGTAATAAAAATGCGTTTCAATAACATCTCTATTTAATTGCAACAAATATAATGTGAGCATCATCTTTATATAATTTAAAAAATCAACATTTACATCCAAATAATTCATAAAACTATAAAATTCGCCCAATTCGACAAAAAAACGAAATAAGAAAATGGTATTCACGCTTTTCACATCAAACTGTTTATCGGTGGATCGGAAATATGAAAGAATAAAATCAATCAAAAGTAAAAAATTCAACTGTTGGCAAAAATATTCATTCACTAATGGTGGTTTAAATGATGTAAAGATATTATCTTGATGCAAAATGTCAAATTTCACCAACAACTCTTTCACCTTTTCTATATTGATGTTTATTTTTTTGTTCGAAACAAACATATGAAACATGGTCTCCATTTCGCGAGCATAATCAATATCAGATTCTTCTATAGAACCATCATTGAGTTCATCTTCAAACATTCTTTTAATAACGACAGAGGTTTTCACAAGTTCCATTATGTTTAATAGTATAATATGTTTATATCTTTATTAAAAATATATATAATCTATTCACATACTTATAATCTATTTACATACTTATAATCTATTCACATAATTATAACAAATTGTTTGAATAAACATATAAATACATTTTCATATATGGTATAAGTGTTCATGAATAAAAATATAACGATTTCCAATACCAATACCAATACCAATACCAATATTTGCAACAATTGTGGTAAGCAAGGTCATATGTTTCATCAATGTAAATTACCTATTACCAGTTATGGCATTATATTATTTCGAAGCGTTTCAGGCATTATCCAATATCTCATGATACGAAGAAAAAACAGTTTTGGATTCATTGATTTTATGCGAGGCAAATATTCACCCTATAATTTAAATCAATTGATAAATATGTTCAATGAAATGTCCATCATTGAAAAGAATGAAATTCTTACCAAATCATTTGATAGTTTATGGTGTAACATGTGGGGTGAACTGAACGCAGGTAATTATCAATATAAAAGCGAAGAATACAGTTCCAAAAAAAAGTTTGATTTATTACATGAAGGCATTGAAATAGATAATGTTCGTTATTTATTAACAGATATAATTCATTTAAGCAAAACATCTTGGAATGAAACTGAATGGGAATTTCCAAAAGGTCGACGCAATCAAAAAGAAAAAGATCTGGATTGTGCATTGAGAGAATTTGAAGAAGAAACTGGCATTCCTCAATCTAAAATAATCGTTGTGGAAAACATATTGCCATTTGAAGAAATATTTATTGGTTCAAATCATAAAGCGTATAAACATAAATATTTTTTGGCGTATTACCCTGGCAATGATACCGATTTAACGCATTATCAAGAAACCGAAGTGAGTAAAATTGAATGGAAGTCGATGGATACGTGTTTAGAATCGATACGACCTTATAATTTAGAAAAAAGAGAAATTATTCAAAATATTAATAAAGTGTTACAAGAATATAGATTATATCTATAATATATAATATTATGTCATCCACCGAAATAAGTAATTCATCAGATAGTAGTTCCTCCAAAAATAGATCTCAAACTCCAACATCTTCAACATCTTCTGATTCATCCCAAAGAATGCTAGAAGAATTCAAAGATCTGAATTGCAATGTTGATACTTTTTTCACAAAAGATTGCAATACTTTTTTACTGAAAAAGGAATGGATAGAGAGAAATCAATTATCCGAGCACGAAGACGATAACGATTTTTTATATCCAAATATGAATGATAAAGAATTCAATATCAAAATCGCCAAAAAAAAGGAATTTCATGATGCTAAATATGAAGGTCCGGATTTCACCAAATCAATCAAGGAACAAGCAGATTTATTAGCAAATGCTGATTTTGAATTACAACCACATCAAACATTTGTGAAAAATTTCATGTCTTTTCAAACACCTTATAGCAGTTTGCTCTTATACCATGGATTAGGTTCAGGAAAAACATGTAGTGCCATTGGTGTATGCGAAGAAATGAGGGATTATATGAAACAAATGGGTATCAATAAACGCATTATCATTGTTGCATCGGAAAATGTCCAAGATAATTTTAAATTACAGTTGTTCGATGAGAGAAAATTAAAAGAAGTCAATGGCATTTGGAGTATGCGAGGATGTGTCGGAAATAAGTTATTGAAAGAAATCAATCCGATGAATATGCCCTTAAGTAAAGATAAGGTGGTTAATCAAGTGAAAAATCTCATAAACACCCATTATTTATTTCTTGGATATGTCCAATTTGCTAATTACATTATTAAAACCATGAATTATGAAGAAGAAGTCATTCAAGCAAAACAAAAATTCAAGAAAGGACAAGAACAAAAAGGACAAGATATACAAAACTCCGAAAAATCGAAAATCAATATGTTAAAAGACGTGAAAGTGGAATTGAATAACCGTGTATTGCGAAGATTACGAAACGAATTTAATAATCGATTGATTGTTATTGACGAAGTGCATAATATTCGTAAATCAGACGATAAAGATAAGAAAAAGGTTGCCATTCAGTTGGAATATTTAGTCAAGGCGGCAGAAAATATGCGTTTTTTACTTCTCTCTGCTACTCCGATGTATAACAATTATAAAGAGATCATTTGGTTATTGAATCTCATGAACACCAATGATAGAAGAGGTCGAATTGATGTAAGGGACGTCTTTGATAAAAACGGTAATTTCAAGAAAAACGGACAAGAACTCTTAATTCGTAAAGCTACCGGATATATTTCGTTTGTTCGCGGAGAGAATCCTTATACCTTTCCATATAGAATCTATCCAAAAGAATTTGCACCGGAACATACTTTTCCTGCCATTCCATATCCATCTCATGTGATGAACTTGAAAAAAATCAAGCATGAAGATAAAAAGAGAATTTTGAGTTTATATTTGACTAAAATTGGAGAGTGTAATACTTGTGGTAAATGTCAATATTGTTGTTATAGGTATATATTACATAATCTTCGTAATAAAACATTTCAGATAACGACCAAATATGGCGTGACTAAAGATATGCCCAGTTTTGAAGATATGGAAAAATTCGGATATACCATATTACAGACTCCATTAGAATCACTTATCATTTCGTATCCAGTTCCAGGATTAAAAAGTATTTTAGAGTCGTTCTCTTCGGACACCTTGTCCAATGATTTCTCTCCAAGTTTTCGCGATGAAGAAAAAGAAGAAGAAGAAAAAGATGGCGAAGATATGGATGATGAAGAAGATGATGATAACATGGATATGAATGTAGAAGATGCAGAATTTCATTATGAAAATCCATCTCAATCCAATAATAAAACGATGGTGACAAGTAAAACAATGGTTCCAACTGATACCCATACTATCAATAATACAAATAATACGATGGTCACCAGTAAAACAATGGTTCCAACTAACATGCATACTGCCAATAATGGTATGAATACAAATAATACGATGGTCACCAGTAAAACAATGGTCACAAGTAAAACGATGATTCCAACTGATACCCATACGGTAAAGAATACCAACACTAATGCAAATAATATTAATGATAATGTATTAAACACAAGTAAAACGATGGTTCCAACGGAAGAACAAGATGATACACAATATTCGCCAAAAGTGGTTGTCAGAAGTCACCAAGGATTAGCAACAACAGGTGGTTCAGTCTCCTCTTCTGACTCCTATTCAGAATCCGACACAAATCAATATGGAATAGATCCACGACAATTAACCGGTAAAAAGGGGTTGAGCAGAATCATGAATTATATCGATAGTAAAACGCCTGCGACAAAAGGAGAATTTGAATATAAACACACCACCATCCAACAATATGGAAAATTGTTCTCTCAATCTGAAATTGGCAAATACAGTGCAAAAATCAAATGCATTCTCGATAAAATATATAACCCAGAAACTAATCATGTTTCAGATGGTATTATTTTGATCTATTCCCAGTATATCGATAGTGGATTAATTCCTATGGCATTAGCGTTGGAAGAAATGGGATTTACCAGATTTGGACAACAAGGTATCACCCCCTTATTCAAAAATAGACCATCTGAAGTCGTCGATGTCAGAACAATGAAACCGCCTCAAGATAAAAAACAGTTTATGCCTGCAAGATATTCCATGATTACAGGCGATTCCAGATTATCGCCAAATAATGATTATGAAGTGAAAGGTATAACTGCCGAAGATAATAAAGAAGGACATAAAGTGAAAGTCATACTCATCTCAAAGGCCGGTGCAGAAGGGATTGATTTCAAGTTTATACGACAAGTCCATATTATAGATCCGTGGTATAACATGAATCGCCTAGAACAAATCATTGGTCGTGGCGTTCGTAATTTTTCGCATAAAGATTTACCTTTTGAAAAACGTAATGTCGAGATATATATGCATGCCACTATACTTGATAAAAACGTTGAAGAATCGGTCGATTTATACATCTATCGTGTTGCGGAATTCAAAGCAGTTCAAATTGGAAAGGTTACGCGTTTATTAAAAGAGACTGCTGTGGATTGTATTATCAACCATGACCAAACTCAATTTACCCAAGAGATCATGAAATCCAACTTGAAAGAACCGATTGAACAACATTTATCCACCGGCGAAATATTGAAAGATTTCAAAGTCGGAGACGCACCATTTTCACCTGCATGTGACTATATGGCATCATGTAATTATAATTGTCGTCCAGATGCAGATATTGATGAGTCTGATTTAAACGAAGACACGTATGACGAACGATTTATTATCATGAATTCAGAGAAAATCTTACAACGTATTCGCATGTTATTTAAAGAGGCATTCTTTTATAAGAAACAAACATTATTACAGGCCATTCGGACACCAAAAGAATATCCTTACGTGCAAATCTTTTCTGCCTTGACACAATTAATTGAAGACGATAATGAATTCTTGGTGGATAAGTATGGTCGAAATGGAAAATTAATCAACATTGGCGACTATTATTTATTTCAACCAGTGGAATTGAACGATAAACATATTTCCATATACGACCGTTCAGTTCCCATCGATTATAAACATGCCACGATTGAGTATGAAGTCAAGAATAATAAAAACGAAGTAAAGCCGCTGAAACCCAAAACATCTTTATTGGAAGATGATAATGAAGATAATGCGGAAATATCCAATGACGAAGGAAAAACCATTGTGGAGGAAATGAATGTCCATTATGAAACCACCAAAGAATATAAAAGTATTCCAAAAGTGGATAGAGGTGATAATGATTGGTATAAACATGCTGGTATTGTAATGCAAAAGATGGAAAAGGAATATCCAGAATCATCTCCTTATTTATATTTTTTATTGATATCACATATGATTGAATCGTTATTATTCGACGATAAATTGAGTGTCATGAATTATATTTATTCTCTCCAAAGTATTCGCGAAGATTCCATAGAGAGATATATCAAAGACTATTTCGAAAAACATTCCATCACAACCAAGGATTTTACAGTGTTTATTGCCTATAAATTAGATAAACGCGTTATTTTAGTATTAGACGGTAATATATGGAAAGATATCACCACTTCCAACATAGTGGATTCGAGAGAAGTAGCGTCATCGATCGTTACCAAACAATTTTTAGCATTTGATAGGTCTCATTATCATTCCATAGTCGGATTTATGGGATATGAAAAGGGAAATGCCAATATTGTATTCAAGACGAAAAACATGGATTCCAAGCGTGATACAGGCGCCACATGCGAGGATGCAGGCAAGGCAAAAAATATAGCGCGATTGAATGAAATCGTGGGACAAGATATATATACCGCACAAAATACAAAACCAGTCAGTAATTTTGAATTATGTATCATCAAAGAATTTATACTTCGCTATTTTAATGAAATCCGTAAAGATAATAAACATAAACGGTGGTTTTTAATGCCGGAATTACCTATATACCATAAATTTTATCAGGTGTAGGAATTCCTCTACTTTATTGACTGAAATATTGGATGATGGATTGGTATAAATCAGTTTTTGTCTTATTCTTTCCAGATACAGGTTGTAGGGTTGGAATGCCTAATTTGGTAGCAATCTCGAGTATTTCCGGTGCGGTATAAGAAGAGATTGATTTAATGGGTTTATCAATAGTATGAATCTTATATAAGGAATTGCGAATATTGGCAAGGGTCTGGTCTGTTGCCTTTTCGTATCCATATTTTTTCACATATTTATTAGGTTTCTCTGTGATAATGTAAATGTCAGCATCTGAATTATGGATCATCTCAAAATATGTTTTATTCTGAACCAACACTATGTTGATATGATCGATTGCAAATAAGGTCATGATCGATTGAACGGTCGATATGGGATCATTCGCTAAATTGCTTTCGATGTTTGCAAGCGTGTCCAATTTATGCATTTTCACAATAGGTTTATTCTCTCTAATCTTTGAAATAAATTGAATTTTCCATTGTTTGGTTGTTACAATATTTCGATTGGGTAATAAATCGTATTCAATATCGCCTTTTGAAATAATAAAATAACACCAAAAGAGGGAATCTTGATCAGATGGGAAAAAAATGGATTCATGTTTTGCATAATCAATATTATTTTTATTATTATTATTATTATTTTTATCAGTATAAATATTATTTTTATTATTATAAATATTAGTATTATTATTATTTTTATTTTCATTAGTATTTTTGGCATGATATATGGTATATTTTAAATAGCGAGACATGTTTGCGTCATTTAAAATATACGAATGATAATTTGGTAATGGAATGAATTCACAGGTCATTTAATATACTATGCAGTAATATCTTTAATATCTTTTGTGAAATATGTATTTCTATAATCTTCTTTTTGTTGTTCAATTTCATTCAAGGTTGTTTCTTGCGCATTCACATATTTAATATAAAGCGATAATTCGTCTAATACTTCTTTGGTTAATTCGGATAAATTAATATGAATTCCGTTCTTATTTTCATTCAAAATAACGTCTTTATGCTTATGAAATATTTTTAATACTTCCACCTGATTAAATTTGTTCATGTTTTCAATAGACTCTCTAACATAATTTAATTCACTTACCGAATAATTATTAAACTCATTCGTCGATACAATCGCTTCCATTGATATATCATTATTCTGAAATAGTATTTATATCTGTTTTCATATTATTAAAGAAATTGTATTACAACTATTATTACATTTAGAATATTGTATTTTATCGTGCCAAATATTCATACATATGTAATAAAAATAACATCATATATCGTCTCATTATTTTATATAATATATATAAAATAATGACTTAAAGACAACATAATAATTAAAGTATACTATGACAAATAATTACAACAACGAGTTGATAAGAAACGATAATATGATTAAGTTTAATGCCACATATTTTTTTGAAGATATGATGCCAACAATTGTTAAAAAAGAATTATCACCACATATTGTAATTGATACAATTCGTAACTTTATCGCTAATTATTATGAATATACATTCGGCGCAAAACCAGATTTATGCGTTTTAGAAGGACTTTTAGATGGATTCCTTTTATTTAATTTGCATAAAAATAAATATATGCTAAAAAGCAAAACAGCATTACTAAATTATATTAATGATAAAACTGTTTCTTGTGAAGAAAAGAATTATTTTTTAGATATATTTCTTTATAATCAAAGACCAAAATTTTTGACTTTTGATGAACATGAATACTTGAGATCATGTGGAGATCTTGATGGGTTTGATGATTATAATGTTCAACCACAAACATCTTTAAAATTAAAATTTTGCACACCAACAAAAATTTCAGACGATTTAGCAGACTTTTTGGAAAAGGAAAGGGGGACTGAAATGTCTCGTAGTGATATCACTAGAAATATTAATAAATATATTATAGAAAACAATCTTCAAGATAAAGAAAATAAACGTAATATTAATCCTAATGATAAACTTTCTGCACTCTTAAAATTAAATGATACAGATGAACTTACTTACTTCAATCTTCAAAGATATATAAGTCCACATTGTAATTGTTAAAATTTATAATTAAAAATTGAAATTAAATATTATAATATTAATTAAATTATAATATTTTAATTAAGATGAATTTAGGATACACAATAAGTTCTATTGGGGATATTGACAAAGTTATATTGAGTAAAATTAATAAATATAAACAAGAAGATAAAAAATATAATAGAAAAATAACAAACAATTATGTTTCAATAGAAGATGTTAAAAACTTATTACACCGACCAGAAAGAAAAATGAGACAAAATTCTTTATAACTGATGTAAAAGCACCTTTAAAAGGCTTGTTTCCATTTGACAGAATAAATCGGTTGGAAACTTTTGTTATACAATAATAATTTACATATTTTTAGAATCATTGGAATTGAAATCCTACTAAAAATATTTTATGTTTTACAAATTATCG
>Ga0194119_10002694_pt1 | contig 29604 bp, 28 predicted proteins | sample TA2MahC100mmetaG_FD_148620 | JGI IMG/M metagenome (GOLD analysis project Ga0194119, IMG submission 148620) | Freshwater microbial communities from Lake Tanganyika, Tanzania - TA2015018 Mahale Deep Cast 100m | ecosystem: Environmental > Aquatic > Freshwater > Lake | place: Tanzania: Lake...
AATTTGACTCAATATCATTCTGATGGGTTGGAAAGTGAAATTATTGACCTATTGAAGCAGAAAAAAAGAAATGGAAAGAAGTTAGCCCTTCCTGAGGTTCCATTTGATTTTAGCACTCATCAAAATCCACTGGCAGCAAGTTGTTTTAAGGTCGGATGAAGTTTTAGAAGGTAGCTTCTCGAGTGTCAGTAAGAACTTCGGAGTTGTCCTCACCATCCACCAATTTAACGGTCGAAAAATACCCCTTACCATCAAACGAGTTTCTGTAGAGTTTTCCGTCCTCTAACTCAATAAAAATGGTGTACTCACCTGGGGGAAGCCGTACTTGAAACTGTCCCTGATCATCAGAGTTCACTACTGAGAATACTTTTGGCCCATTGGCCAAAGGAGGAAAGAAGGCATTCCCATCGCTTTTAATTTTCCCTTTGTAAATGTGGATTTTGGTTTTTCGCAAAAGGGTTTTAGAACTGTTCGGTTCAGTTCCTCTTGACGGGATAAAATTCCCAATCCATTTTTCAGCTCGACCTTTAAGTAAAGTCTCTACTGCAGAAGGACTTTCGAGAGGGCGTTTTGAAAGACCAGAAGTGTTTGAGGTTGAGGGTTTTGATTCAACGGGAGAATGGGTTTGCTCAGAAGCCCCATCTAATGCTCGCTCCTTTTGAGTCGGTTCAGAGTGTAAAGCCGAAGGGGGTCTTTTCAAGGACTGTCTAGGTTCGCTGTTTTGTCTAAGAAGTGGACGTTGAGTTGTTGAATCAGCTGTGGTTTCAGCTTGAGTTTGTGCGTAAAGTAACAAAGAGAAAATGATGATGAATAAATTGTATACTTTGCGTGATTGGCTAGTTTTTAACATACGAGCCTCTTCCTCATATTCTACAATAACTAAGAAGTGCAAATGGGACACCAAAATAAAAAAGAGGACCTTAGGTCCCCTTTTCTAAAAGTGTACATCAGAAAGGACTTTACTTGGTTAAAGTTCTTCCTGTGGGTTGCTTCTTTGAGCGATTAGAAGTTCTAATCATCAATAAGCCGTTGTCGGCGCCAGGAACAGAACCTCTTAAGAAAAGTAAGTTTTGCTCAGGTCTAACTTCAATAACTTTCATATTGTTGACGGTACAACGGACATCTCCGGTGTGACCGGGCATTCCTTTGTTTTTCAAAACCTTACCAGGGAATGTGTTACTACCGTTTGAACCTCCGTGACGGAAGTACTTGTGACCTCCGTGAGAAGCATCACAACCATGGAATCCCCAACGCTTGATCACACCTTGGAACCCTTTACCTCGAGTGGTTCCTGTGACATCAACGTGGTCCCCTTTTTCAAACATGCCGACAGAAAGAGCCTGTCCGGCTTTGATTTGAGTTACATCGTCGGTGTTTTCTAGACGAAACTCTTTGAGGATGCTTCTTGCTTGAACTCCAGCTTTTTTAAAATGACCAAGTTTAGCCTTCCCAACATTTTGAGGTTTTTTGTCACCAAAGCCGACCTGGACTGCAGTGTAACCATCAGAATCTTTAGTTTTCACTTGGGTTACAAAACAATTAGTCGTGTCGATGACCGTGACTGGAACAACGTTTCCAGTTTCATCAAACACTTGAGTCATTCCTACTTTTTTTCCAACAATTCCTAGTTTCATATCTTTTCCTTACGCTCGTTCACCGGAAAAACAATCAGTTCAACGGTAATTAAGCCACTGGTTATAAATGCAATTTAGCCAGATACGCAACTGTTTTATTCAAGCTCGTGTCAAAATATGGGTCGAAAGCCAAACTCGGGGCGGGACAACTGGAAATTACCCTATCTTGAAAGTGCAATAACAATCAGGTATGACTAATAGCGTTATAAATTCAAGGACTTGGTAAATAGCACAATTTTGATAAATTGCCTTAACGCTGCGTTCTATAAGTGTGGTAAAACGGGGGCAGCTGAATGAAACAGATTTTAAAGACAATTGGGTTTTTAGTGCTCATGGGGTGTGGCGTACTTTCTGGGCAAATGGCACCACAGTTTTTTTTAAGAGGGTTGCCCGGAGAGCTGAGTCCGCGGTCTTTCACTTTTGCAAAAAAACAGCCTCAGATTTTAGAACGGTTACAGTTGAGTCAACTTCGTATGCGTTCGTTGGGTCGGCAAGGGGGATGGGCCATGGACCTTGCTGGAGCTAAGCCTCTAGCTTTTAGTGGGATGCCCCAAGTTCCACAGTTATTGCGTGTCTTTAAAGTAGATCCCGGTCAAAAAGCGGAAGCGGTTCTGGAAAATATTGTTGTTGAAGAGACTTTGGAAAGTGTGAATCTTGGCAAAGTTCCTGAAGCCCATGTTTGGAGTTTAAAAAAGAGATTAAAATTTAAGTCCTCGACAACGGGGAGATATTTCCCAGGAGACTTAGTTAAGAGCCATCAAGTGAAGGGGCGGCTTTATGTGAATTTATTTCCGGTTCAAATTGATCTCTTAACCGGAAAAGTTCTTAAAGTGACCGCAGCTGAAGTCAAATTGGCCTATTCTGAAAAACTCTTAAACCTAAGCTTGGGGGATTTAGAGGCAAACCCTTCTATTATTGTTACTTCGGCAAAAATGAAACCCGCGGCAGAGAAGTTAAAGAATTACCATGAAAAAAAATTGGGTGTTAAAACAGCGATTGTAACCGTCGAGGAAATTAAGGAACTAGAGGTTCCTATTTCTGAGGACTCTCTTCCTGAGGGATACAAAACAACTTCTGAAAGAGATTTTTCCGTTAAGCCTTATCAAGCTGAAAAAAACGAAGGTTATGACTATGAATTGGCTAAAAAAATCTCTAATTATCTTCAAAAGCGAATGGGGGAAGCTAGTTCACTAAAGTATGTAACACTTTTGGGTAATGTTCAGGAGGTTCCTCCTAGTTACTATTTTGCTTACCAAGACGAGAGTCATAGAAACTTTACTCCAACCGATGCTTGTTATGGGGCCAGGGATAAGTGTACGGAACCTAGAGTGGCTGTAGGGCGATTACCTTTAAACAATGAACAGGAAGTGGAGCAATACATTACTAAGATTGAGGCGTGGAATGTTTTCTCAAATGAGAGCTTAAAGGAACTTTCTCTATACGGCGGTAAGGCGTTTCCCCAATCTGATGTCTATGTGGGGGAATTAGGAACACTCAATGCGATTCAGGACAAGAATCTCGACTGGCAGGGTGTTGTTAAGAATTTTAAAACTCAAAGACGGTATGTAAAAGAGACGCTAAAACAGGCGGTTTTAGGTGCGCCCCAAACTCCGTTTGCTTATCATCTTGATCATGGCAACGGCAATGAATGGTATGTAGAGAGAGAGTTTATTACTTCAAATGAAATTTCTAATGGACGTCCTTCTACAACTGATATTCGCTCAAGTGTGATCGTCTCAGTGAGTTGTTCAAATGCCGCATTTGATGAGACTCTTTTCAATGATGCGGTCTTTGGTGAGTCGTCTCATGGTGGATTGTCGATTGGGAGCAGTTTAATTCGTGCAAGGGGAGGTGCAGTGGCTTATTTGGGATCGGCCCGACCTGCCTTAGGAGATCCGGTTTATCATTTTGATGAATTTGGTAATCTTGAATTAACTGGAACTAATTATAGTCTTCAAATTTTAGATGCATTTTTTCAAAAGTATGGGCTCTCTCGTCGCGGTAGAGTGGGGGATTTTAGTCTCAAGGCTTTACAGGCCTTTGTTTTCGAAAATGGGAATAACATGTCGGAGGATAAAAACCGCTGGAGTTATTTTACGACGGAGCTATTGGGAGATCCTGTGATTCCGTTGCCTGACAGAACAAAGAGTGCTGAGGTTTTTGAAATCTCAAAATCGGCTTTGAAATTGGACAATTCTTTGGGGATTGGTTTGCCTGTATTAAAGCTTCAAGATTTACCAATGAATAGCATGCCTCTAGAAATTTTCCATTCGATAGAAGCGTCACTCTATAAGATTCAGAACAGTGATTTTGGCGGATATGAGGGAGAAAACCAGATCCTTGTACAAAAATTATCTGATACTGAGTATCCTCAATTGAACTTGCAAGAGCCTCTTACAGCAGGCTCCTATTTTCTTCGCTTGGAAAATAGTGAAGGAGTCCCTAGAGAGCGCCAGGTCTATTTTCTAGTTGAGTAGCAAATAGGATTAATAACCAGGCTTTACGGCCCTTAAGAAACGCTCTAAAAATTCGGAGTCGGTCTCCTTAATCGTCTCTTTAGAGTCAATGTCTAGCTCTTTTGTAATCTCAAGAAACCGTTCTTCGCTTTCTACCCCTTCTTTGATTTTCTCCATGTAGCTGTCGGGATATTTCTTTGCAAGCTTATCCACGAAGTGATTTAGCCTCGCTTCGGCTTTAAGTTGGTTGCTGAGCTTGATCCGTTTCCAATTAGCTAGGTAGTGCAAACGACAATACCCCATAGATTGGGCCGTAGCTTTGCATTTGGGGTATTCGCAGGATTTGCTTCTGCCCTTTTTAACCAGCTTTGCTACTTTCTTTTTAAGTGATTTCATTACGCCTCTCCTAACTTAACTGTAACAGTAAATTGTGAAGGAATTATGGAGAGTGGGGAATTCCCAATGGCCTCGTAAAAAATGTTATTATCTACATTCTTTGGGCGGGCTTTTTAAGAGGCAGGTCCTGTATGTTTTATCTTAAATTGCAGAGATTTAACTTTGTTTTTTAGAAGCGAACTGAACGTACGAAGTTACATAGCCGTTATCGTCAATATGAACTCCAATCCCAATCATATCGCAATCTGTGAAAACATTCTCGGCATGCCCCGGGTGATGATTCCACCCAACTCCAGGTTGTTCGGCAAGGTTATAAGCGATTTCCTCAATACCTTTTCCTTGCCATGCATTCCCCCAAGCATTTTCTGATTTTAACTGAACAGAGAATTTAGAATCTTTAAAGGTCGAAGCAAACGCCCCCTCCGTACCCATAAATCCATTATGTTCTGCACCGGAACCGGCACTATACCTTGACATTCGCCGTGCTCGTTCGCGAATGATAAATGACCAATCGGGATTCCAAAGGAGTTTTACATTCTCATCTACTTTTTCTTTATAGGGAGAGGTGTTTATTTTACTTGCAGGGATTTTAAGTCGTCTAGCAATCGTATATCGTAAGACTTCGATTTCGATCGCACATTCCATATTATTTTTTTTAAGGGCCTTTTCATCTGTAAGATCTAAGTCGGCGCGATATCGGCATCGGGAATCTGGTTTAATCCGCTCGGCAGTCGGGCGAGTTGAAGTTTGGGGACTGTCTAGGGGGGCATGTTCCCCAAAAACACTCGCGCAAAACAAAACAACTAAACAACCTAACAAACGATACATACTCAAGTCCCCTCAAACACATTTTTAAAATCTCGTGCAACCCTTTACGCTGCAATTCTCGGGCCCTACAGTAATTTAAACATCGTCGGGTATACTCAATCTCAAACGGCCAATAAAATCGGCGCCTTAAATTAACTTCATGGCCGTTTGAACCTCTTAAAAAGCCCATTCAAAAGGATCAGGTATTCGTCGGATTAATGGCTATTGCAAAAAAGAAAACAACCGTGTGTATCGGCTATAAGCCTGTAAAAAGTTTAGACAACAGAGACGCTTTCTTTGGGGTTTATTTAAGTGTTCGATTACTCGACGAGCTAGCAGATGTAGGACCACAGTTATTTTATGCGAATTGGTCCGCCTAAAATTATATATTTGTACCCTTTGAGTCGGCTTATAAAGAGATAACTCTAGATGTGGGATAAGAACGTTTCAGTATGATTCCATTTGCGCTTGATTGAGTTGAGTTAATTCTAGGCGTGTCTCTTTGAGCTTTAAAAGCTTTCTCAGGCGGAAGAGTTCTCCAAAATACTCGCAGCCTAAATTAAAAAGATCGTAGAGACTAGTAGATGTTTTTCCTAAAGAGCGTTTTCGAAATGGGATTTTGATTTCAGCGATTTGGTTAGGGAACTCTTTGGTGATAAAAACTGACAGGGCCAGGTTAGTTGCTTGCCACTCTTGCGGAAGTTTATTGAGAAAATAAAAAAGCTGTTCTCTTCGCATGAGTCGAAAGGGGACATTAGGATCATGGAGGTGAATTCCACAGATCCATTGAGTCAATCGTTTTAAAGATTTTGAAAAAAGGCGGCGTGAAAAACTATCTAAACGATGAGTTCTCTGAGCGATAACCATCTTGTGGGGCTCTCTAGACTCCCATAATCGTGAAAAATCTTCTGGTTCGTACCGTCCATTGAGATCACACTGAAGTACGAATTGCCCGCGCGCCATCAAATAACCCCTACGAATGGCTTGGCCGTGGCCGGTATTGAGTTGATGAATCACTCGAAGTTGGGGCATTTCTCGGCGTAATTTATCTAAAACCCGACCTGTTCCATCCGAAGAGCCATCATTAATGACGATCAACTCATAATCTAATCCCATCTCAATGAGAGCTTGATTCCAATCTCTGAGTATGGATTCAACAATATCTCCCTCATTAAACACTGGGAAAACCACAGAAATATCTAAATGTTGAGTTTCGTTTCGGTGGGTGATGCGATCGAAGGGGTAAAATTTATTTTCCATAAAATTGAATCTTTAAAGTTAAGTGTCTCATTATAGCTTTTTTTACGCCGATTCCCAAGGGAGAGTCTCTTGACGTTAGCTTAAAGGAGAAGTAATTTAAGGGGCACTTTAAAAATGAAATCATTTGATTCATTACAGGAAGGTCTTACTTTTGACGACGTCCTGCTTGTGCCCCGATTCTCGGAAGTTTTGCCGACTCAGGTTGATCCCCAAACATCGCTAACACAAGGTATTAGGCTTAAAATCCCTCTGATTTCGGCCGCGATGGACAAAGTCACGGAGAGTCAAACAGCCATAGTGATGGCTCGACACGGAGGGGCAGGGGTCATTCATCGAAATTTATCACCCGAAAAGCAGGCCTTTGAGGTTGAAAAGGTGAAAAAGAGCGAAAGCGGGATGATTCTTGACCCGATTACGCTTGAACCTACTCAGACGGTCCAGGATGCCGTCTCGCTAATGAAGAAACATGGAATTTCGGGTTTCCCTATTACTCAATCGGGAAAACTTGTCGGCATTGTAACTAATCGAGATTTGAGATTTGAAGAGAATTTGAGAAGGCCTATTCAAGAAGTGATGACCTCTGGAGAACGGCTTGTGACCGGTCAAGAGTCTATCTCAATGGCAGATGCTGTGAAATTAATGCATAAACACCGGATCGAGAAACTTCCTATCATTGATAAGTCCCTCACACTAAAAGGGCTTATTACCATTAAAGACATGATGAAAACGATCAAGCACCCTATGGCTAATCGCGATGTTAAAGGACGATTAAGGTGTGGGGCGGCGGTCGGAGTGGGCCAAGAGGCAGAAACTCGGGTTGAGCTTTTAGTTAAAGCCGGAGTCGATTTTGTAGCGGTGGATACAGCCCACGGGGATTCCAAAGCTGTCTTGGAAATTGTGAAATGGATAAAAGAAAATTATAAAACCGTTTCCGTGATTGCAGGAAATGTGGCGACTGCGCAAGGGGCAACCCACCTTTTTGAAGCAGGGGCGGATGCTATTAAAGTTGGGATGGGTTCCGGTTCCATTTGTACGACCCGTGTTGTTGCAGGAGTAGGCTTGCCACAATTCACTGCAATTCGAAATTGTGCTCCCGTGGCTAAAAAGTTTGGTCGCCATTTGATTGCTGATGGCGGGATTAAATATTCCGGAGATATCGTGAAAGCTTTAGCAGCCGGAGCTGATGTTGTTATGATTGGTAGCCTTTTTGCGGGTACGGACGAAGCGCCCGGAGACATGGTTTTTTATCAAGGAAGAACTTACAAAACCTACCGTGGGATGGGCTCTCTTGAAGCGATGAAAGAGGGAAATCGAGACCGCTACGGTCAAGGGACCGTTGAGTCAAATGAGCTTGTTCCTGAAGGAATTGAGGGAATGGTCCCCTACCGAGGCGAATTGGCTCAAGTTGTTTTTCAACTGGTGGGAGGGGTTCGAGCCGGTCTTGGTTATTTAGGGTGTAAGGATCTTTCGGAATTAAGAGAAAAGGCCGAATTTGTTAGAATCTCTCCGCAGGGCTTAAAAGAGTCCCATGTTCATGACGTCTATGTCACCAAAGAAGCTCCTAATTATCGCCCCAATGATTAAAAAGGTGCACATGGAGAGAGGATCGGAAGTTTCGGTTGTCATCTTAGATTTTGGTTCGCAGTTTACTCAACTCATTGCTCGAGCTGTGCGGTCCCTGGGAGTTTATTGTGAAATTGAGCCTTTTTCGCTAGATCTGCAAAAACTTAAAGCCAAAAATCCTAAAGCGATTATTCTTTCCGGTGGTCCTGCGAGCGTAAAAACCAGAACAGCTCCTAAAATTGGCCAAACTTTATTGAGTTGGAATCTTCCCGTATTGGGTATCTGTTATGGAATGCAGTTGATATCTTTTCTAAAGGCCGGAAAGCTTGAAAGCGGAAAGGCCAGAGAATATGGAGCCTGTGAAATTGAAGTGCTCGAAAATTCGGGCCTTTTTAAAGGATTTAAAAAAGGTGAAAAGTTGCCGGTATGGATGAGTCATGGAGACAGTGTTGGGGCTATTCCCTCCAAAGGGAAAATCACTGCACAAAGTCAGAAATGTGTCGTCGCTTTTCAGTATGAAAATCTCCATGCGATACAGTTTCATCCGGAAGTGGCCCACACACCTATAGGTGAAAAAGTTCTTTCCAACTTTTTATTTGAAATTGCTGGACTAACCCCGAACTGGAAAATGGAGAAGTTTCTAGAAACTCACCAGAACCAAATTTTGGATCGTGTGGGTAATGCCCAAGTGGTCGGAGGAGTCAGTGGAGGAGTTGATTCCACGGTTCTCGCTGTTTTTCTGGGGAAAGTTTTAGGAAAAAGATTTCATCCGATTCTAATCGATAATGGATTGTTAAGAAAAAATGAAGCACAAGAAGTGGAGAAGTTTTTAAAAAAAGAAGGGGTAAATCTCAAAGTCGTTGATGCCAGCCAACTTTTTTTAAAAAAACTCAAAGGTGTTTCCGATCCTGAGAAAAAACGAAAGATCATTGGTAAGACCTTTATCGAGGTTTTTGAGAAAGAGTGCAAAAAAATCAAACAGGCAAAGTTTTTAGCTCAGGGCACTTTATATCCCGATGTGATCGAGAGTGTTTCGGTCAGAGGGCCTAGCCACACTATCAAGACTCACCACAATGTGGGCGGATTACCCAAAAATATGAAGCTCGAGCTAATCGAACCCTTTAGGGAGTTGTTTAAAGATGAGGTTCGAGTGTTGGGCAGACAATTGGGAATCCCGTCTCAAGTGCTTGAACGACATCCTTTTCCCGGTCCTGGGTTAGCGGTCAGGATACTAGGTAATATTACTTTAGATCGTTTAGATCTTTTGCGTGAAGCGGATGCGATCTTTATCGAAGAGTTAAAAAATAAAAGCCTATATCAGGAGATTTGGCAGGCTTTTGCTGTTCTACTTCCCGTTCAGACCGTGGGAGTGATGGGAGATGCGAGAACTTATGAATCGGTTGTTTCTTTACGAGCTGTGACAAGTCGGGATGGGATGACCGCCGATTGGTATGGATTCGAAAAAAACGCCTTAGGAAGAATTGCCAATCGGATTATCAATGAAGTTCCGGGGATTAATCGTGTTGTATATGATGTCTCGTCCAAACCTCCTGCTACAATAGAATGGGAGTAGAGTATGGAAAAAATTAAAATCGAACCCGTTTTTTGCCCGCAAGCTCCTAAACCCCTCGGTAATTACTCGCACGCTGTGGTAGCGGGTCAGTTAATTTACCTTTCAGGAATAGCTTCGAGAGATTTTGAAACAAACCAAGTTCCCGGACTGGTTCTGGATGATATGGGTTGTAAAGTTTCCTACGACATCAAACAAGAAACAAAAGGGACACTGGAGAATATTCGAAAGATTTTAACTGCGGCGGGAAGTGACTTGGAACACGTGATAGAAGTAAACACCTATTTGCTGGATATGAGAGACTTTAAAGCCTATAACGAGGTCTTTGCTCAATTTTTTCCAGCTCATCGTCCGGCGAGAACCACGATTGCCGTAGTTGGGCTTCCAGGAAATATTTCAATTGAGATAAAAGTTATTGCTGTAAAAAAATAATATGGATATTCAACTTAAAAGTTTACAAGATGAAATACTGTCTGGGAGGGATGTTATTGTCCCCCCATTTTTAAAAGAATGGTTGTCCAAACCCAAACTCAACTTTATTGGGAATCAGTTTTGCGAATCAAACTCTAAGAAAGTATTTTGCAACACAAACCCAGCTACCGAAGAAGATCTCTCTTGGGTGGTCTTGTCGGATAAAGTTGATGTTCAAAGCGCTATTAAAATGGCTCGTGCAGCTTTTGAGCAAGGGGATTGGGCTACTCTTCCTCTAAATGAACGGGCCAAAATTGTGAAGAGGCTAGGGGATTTAATTCTTGAACATCGAGCTCCGTTAGCCCTGTTAGAAAGTTTAGATACTGGAAAGCCCATTTTCGAAACCTTTGATGGCGATATTCCAAGAGCTGCTAGTAACTTTCATTTTTTTGCCGACTTTGCTTCTCATGAGGAAAAACTTGAATTTGAAAATGGGCACGATGAGCACACGGCTTTTAGAGAGCCCTTGGGGGTAGTGGCTCTTATCACCCCTTGGAATTTACCTCTTTACTTGGAGACCTGGAAAATTGCACCGGCTCTCATGATGGGAAATAGTATTGTTCTAAAGCCCTCAGAGCTTACTCCGCTCTCAGCCTGTTATTTTGCCGAACTTACTTTAAAAGCAGGATTGCCCGCGGGTGTGTTTAACGTCATTCATGGGTTTGGAGATAAAGCTGCCGGAGAGTTTTTAGTGAGTGATCCCGAAATTGATGCCATATCTTTCACTGGAGAAACATCGACAGGAAGGGCTATCATGCGTTCTGCGGCTGTTGGTCCCACCCGGATTTCATTTGAGCTCGGGGGAAAAGGGGCTACGGTTATTTTTGAAGATGCCGATATCGAAACAGCAGTTCAAGAGACTCTACGGGCGGGCTTTCGAAATCAAGGCCAGATTTGTTTAGCGACTCCCAGAATTTTTATTCACGAAAAATGTTACTCAAAATTTAGAGATCTTTTCGTTCAAAAAGCTAAAGAAATTAAATTGGGAAATCCGCTTAATTATAATACGAGAATGGGGGCGCTCATTGGTCGAGAACACTGGGAAAAAGTGATGAGCTATGTGTGTCGCGCTGAGGCTCCTCTACGTATTCTAACTGGAGGGGATAGACCGAAAGAAATCAAAAAAGGGACGTTTTTGTCTCCCACTGTCATTGAAAATGTGCCTTTAGAGCATCCTATCAGCAAGGAAGAGATTTTTGGGCCTGTTGTCTCGCTTTATTCATTCAAAGACGAAGCTCAAGTTGTCAAAGAGGTCAATTCGACTCAGTATGGTCTGTCTGCTTCGATTTGGACTCAAGATCTAGCCAGAGCCGAACGAGTCTCTAAGACTATTCATGCCGGTTTGGTCTGGGTCAATTGTTGGTTTGCTAGAGATTTGCGAGTCCCTTTTGGTGGGCAGAAGAGAAGTGGTGTGGGGCGCGAAGGGGGCAAGCATAGTCTTGACTTCTTTAGCGAGTGGAAAAGTGTTTGCGTTAGGAGAAAGTAGCTATGGCTTTATCTCAAACTCAGTTGTTGGAAATCGCCGATAAATTAGACAGAGCAGAAGCGACCTGTACTCCGGTTCCTTCTCTTGTCGAAACCTACCCCCAAATGGAACAGAAAGATGCTTATCAAATTCAATGGATGGTTGCTTCGAGGGCCTTGCGGGCTCAACGGCACTTGGTGGGTTATAAGATAGGATTGACGAGTTTAGAAGCTCAGAAGCATTTTAAGGTGTTTGAACCTGATTATGGTCATCTTTTTGACTCGATGTCTGTTAACCAAGATTCTGAACTGGATCTTACTAAGCTCATTCAGCCTAGGATTGAAGGAGAAATTGCTTTTGTTTTGGGCCGGGATTTAAGAGGTCCCGGAATTACTCCGGCCCATGTGATGAGAGCTGTGGAATTTGTGACAACTAGTTTTGAGATTATCGATAGTCGAATTCAGAATTGGAAAATTACCGCGAGAGATACTATTGCAGATAATGGTTCTTCGGCTCGCTTTGTTCTGTCAGGAAAGAAGCAAAAGCTGGAAGGGCTAAATTTGGCTCATTTGGGAATGGCGCTTTCCAAAAATGGCGAAGTAGTTGTGACTGGTTCGGGAGCGGCGGTTATGGGCTGTCCTTTAAACGCTGTAGCTTTTTTAGCTAACACTCTAGCGGTTCATGATCGAGGATTGCTTGAAGGACAGATTATTTTATCAGGCAGTATCGGTGGGATGGTTAGCATGCAGTCTGGAGATCACTTTAGCGTGGAGATCCAAAAGTTGGGACGAGTTACAGTCCGTTGCAAAGGAAAATAAAATGAATCATCAGGCAATTGCAGAAATGTTACGAAAAGCAATGTTGACCGGGAATCCTGTAACTCAAATCAGTAAAACCTTTCCCAATTTTTCCTTGAAAGATGCAACGAAAGTTCAAGATTTGGGTTTTATTCTGGCGCAAGAGGCAGGAGAGATTTTAGCCGGTTACAAGATGGGGCTCACTTCGAGAGCCAAACAAAGAGATGTGAATGTTTTTGAGCCAATTCGAGGCTACATGTTACGAAGTTCTGAAATTCCAAAACAGGGTTTCTTAAACATGAAGGCTAGAATTCATCCTAGAGTTGAACCGGAAGTAGCCATAGTGTTGAAACACGAATTGAGAGGCCCTGGAGTTACATTACGTGATGTGCTCAAAGCTCTTGATGGCGTCTATCCTGCACTTGAAATTGTCGATAGTCGTTATGAAGGTTTCATTTTTAAACTTGAGGATGTTGTAGCCGACAACACTTCAGCGGCAGGTTTCATGGTGGGAAGAGTTAATTTAATGGCTCAACTCGATGAGCTAAATCTCTTGGGAATTACGGTGAGAAAAAATGGAGCTATTGTGGAAACGGGAGCTCCAGCTGCTGTCTTGGGGGATCCTTTGCTTTCGGTTATGTCGTTAGCCAATAGTTTGGGAGCAGAGTCACAAGGGTTACCCGGAGGGGTTGTCATTTTAACGGGGGGTATCACTCAAAGCGTTTCATTTGCCAAAGGGGATCGAATTGAGGTTGAGTGGCCGCAAGAGGTTCTCTCCTTCACTGCCGAGTAAAAGAGTTCTATGTTTGACCGAACCCAATTATTTTCACTCGAACGAGGTGGCATTACTGAAATTATTGTCCATGGAGAAATTGTCATTTTTGATGGACAAAAGGTTTTGTTTAAAACACGAGACTGTCTTGGAAAATACCCGGCTCGTTCTCTTTTAAAGCCTTTTCAGTTTTTGGCCACTGGGCTTGTAGATTCTTTAGAGAGTGATTCAAAATACGTTCCTTCTCTGGGATCCATCTCTGCCACGCACGAGCAGATTGACTACTTAAAAAAGTGGTTTTCAGACAAACGATCTCAAGAGTTAGTATCCAAACTAAGATTGCCACCTAATTATCCTTCTTGTGAAAGTAATCGACAAAAAATAAAAGAACAGGGGGAGGGGCCTTCGCCTTTGTTTCACATGTGTTTTGCCAAACACATGGCGATTTTAGAGTGTTGTTTTAATAATGGGTGGGATCTCGCTTCTTATCACCGAACCAATCATCCCTACCATACGAGACTTAAAGAAGTGTTGGCCAGTGTTTTAGAAATTAACCCTTCTCAAATGAACTTTGTGACCGATGGTTGCAAATTACCGACGCCTGTTTTGTCCATGTCACAAATGGCGATGCTGTATCAGCGATTGGCCGCCGCCGAATCGGGGCGCGAACTTTATAAAATTCAACAGCAGATGATGATGCATCCTAGTTGGATAGGCGGCCCTGATCGGGTCGACACATTGATCATGAAAAAAAATAGGGGAGTGATTGCTAAAGAGGGGGCAGATGGGCTTTTAGCAATCGCCGTTCTTCCGAACTTTACTTATCCGAGTGGTTTGGGAATCGTCGTGAAACTTTGGGCTGGTTATTATCCAAAATTAGCGGCCATTGCGGTTGGTCCCATTTTTAAGGCTCTAGGGTTAAAATCGGTAGAGGATGTCTCCCCGGACCATCGGGTGGTTTATCACTATCAACCTTTCGAACCCCATAGAGCAGAGTATTGGGATATCAGCCCTGAGATTACTGAAAGTATTGCCGTGTGGCCGGGAGACAAGTCTTTTAAACGAAAGATTAGTTTGGATACTGGGTTGGGAAACCCTATTACACTCTCGAGTTTTGAGACTACGGTACATGTCGGGGCGCACACCGATGCGATTAACCATTTTGAAAAAACCGATTTAGGGATCGAAAGTCATCGATTGGATCCCTATAAAGGGAGCTGCCAAGTGATTGAAATTCGAAAATCAAGAGGCCGAGCCATCGAGGTGAGCGATCTTAACAATAAACCCCTTTTAGCCGACAGAGTTTTATTTAAAACAGGATCGTTTCCTAATCCCAACCAGTTTAACGAAGACTTTTTGTGGATAGCCCCTGAGACGATCGAGTATATGGCGAAACAAGGCGTGGTATTGGTTGGGATCGATACCCCTTCGATTGATTCATTTTCATCAAAAGACCTTCCCGCCCATCATACGACGACAAAAGTAGGAATGAAAATTTTGGAGGGGGTCGTCTTAAGTGAAATCAATGAGGGAATCTATCAACTTTCGTGTCTTCCGCTTCGAATTAAAGGAGCTGACGCTAGCCCTGTTAGAGCTGTTTTGAGTCGTGGTTAGTATCCCGGAGATAAGTGAGTTCTAATTTCCCAAAGCTCAGGAAAAAATCTTTTACTTAGTGTTTGGGAAAGATAAGCAACTCCTAATGAGCCTCCTGTACCTCGTTTCATGCCTATCATTCTTTCAACCATCTGGACGTGGCGGTATCTCCAAAGTAAAAGTTGTTCATCATAGTCCATTAAGGCTTCACATAAAGTTTGAAGATCGTGGTGCTTGGGGTTTTGGTAAATTTCAAGTAGGGCTTTTTGAATCAAATCGGAATCTATCTGAGGGATTAGTTTTCTTTTAAGAAGGAGGTTTTTAAAGGTTTCACTTAGGCTTCCATGAGATTGAAGTTGGTTAAGTTTTGGGAGCCATTCAGGCTCAAGGGGAGCAAATTTCTTGTAGTCCTCAATAGATGCTCCTGAAAGAATTTCCAATTCTCTGAATTGCAAACTTTGAAAACCACTTGCAGGGTTTAAATTGGATCGAAACTTGTTAAAGTCGGTAGGAGTCATCGTTTCTAAAACATCCAATTGTTGTATGAGAACTTTAAAAATTGCAGAAACTCTCTTAAAAGTATGGAAAGAGGAGATGAGGTCATTGTTGCCCAAAGAGAGAATGAGAGATTTTAATTCGAATAGAATCAGTTTGAACCAGAGTTCGTAGACTTGGTGAATAATAATAAAGAGTAATTCATCATGAGCCTCAGGTGTCGCAATTGGATTTTGCAAGCTTAAAAGCTCTTTGATTTTTAAGTAAGAAGAATAAGTGAGTTCTTTTTCCGGAGACGGTATTTTAGGGTTCAAAGTTGCCTTCCCACCCACCAAATTCACGGGGGTTGATGTTGTATTTTTTTATTTTTCTTAACAGAGTATTTTTTGGAATATTTGCAATCTCCGCCGTGAGATTAATTCTTCCGCTATTTTTCTTAAGTGCTTGAACAATAAATTCTCTTTCAAAGCTCTCTTTTCCTTTTTCCCAATCGAGGCTCTCGACTTCCCGGATAGACTTTTGTGCTAAAGGCGATTTTTTTGAGGCTTTTCTGATGTAATCGGGAAGGCTCATATAAGATAAAACAGAAGAGGATTCTACGACAAAAGCGTGCTCTATTGCATTTTCAAGTTCTCGGATGTTTCCTGGCCACCTGAAGCTTTCTAGAGCGTTTAAGGCTTCCGGGGAGATAGTTTCTATCCATTTACTATGTTCTAAATTAAACTTGTCAATGAAGTGAGTAATTAAACTCGCAATATCGTCTCGGCGGTCTCGAAGTGGTGGAAGAAAGATAGGCATAACATTGAGACGATAATACAGGTCTTCTCTGAACTTGTCTTCTCGAATGAGTTTTTCTAAGTCCCTGTTGGTGGCAGCTATAATTCTGACATCAGATTTAACCTCTCTAGAACTGCCCACAGGAGTGAAAGAATGCTCTTGTAATACTCGTAGCAGTTTGACTTGAGTGGCGGGGCTTGTGTCTCCGATTTCATCAAGAAAGAGGGTCCCTTTGGCTGCAGCTTGAAATTTTCCAATCTGTCTTTGATCAGCTCCGGTAAACGCACCCTTCTCATGACCAAAAAGTTCGCTTTCGATTAATGTTTCTGGGATGGCTGCGCAATTGACCGCAACGAAAGGGCCATCTTTGCGAGGACTATTAAAGTGAATGGCTCTAGCAACGAGTTCTTTTCCTGTTCCGTTCTCACCGCGAATGAGGACCGAAGTATTAACTCGTGTTAATTTTTCTACGACATGAAACACTCTTTTCATTTCTCGACTTTGTCCTACACACTCTCTTCCCTCACCGGGATTTAGCATGGGGGCCGACAAACTAAGTTTGTGGATCATGTCATGGGCCTTTTTGGCTTTAGAAACTAAATCGAGAAGTGTTTTTTCGTTGATCGGTTTTTCGACGTAATCAAAAGCCCCTTCGCGCATGGCCTCGACTGCATCTTTGATATTCGCATGGGCGGTCAACAGAGCTACTGTCGTTGATATCTCTTGGTCTCGAAGGTGAGTAAGGAGTTCAAGGCCGGTCATCCGTGGCATTCGTACGTCACATAAAACTAGGGCACAAGGGGAATGAGCTAATATTTGGGCAGCTTGCATTCCATCGCAAGCTTCAGCAACATGATAGCCGTGAGAGCCCAATAGGCTAACGACCTGTTTTCGTAATGCTTCTTCGTCATCGACGACCAAAATAGAGTACATGGAAGCGTTCTCCTAAACCCCAGCCTTTAACACCCCTTTAAAGAGACGGCATGGTATACCAGAAATTGAAAATCATCGCAATCTTAAGCCCTTCTGGAATGGTCTAAGTAATCGAAATGTTTATGTTAACTATTGTTGAAAGGGAAGGGTAAAAGATACAGTGGTTCCTATGCCTAACTCACTTTCTATAGTGAGCGTTCCTTGATGAAGCCGCACAAAATAGTTGGCTAAGTAAAGCCCTAGACCGGTCCCTGAGGTCTTATCCTGAGCGGGAGACGACCTAAAGAACTTTTCAGTGACACGAGGAATGTCTTGCTGACTGATTCCCATACCTTGGTCACGAATCGTCACTTTGACTTCACTTTGGGTTTCTGTGGTTGTGATTAAGACCTCTGTTTGAGAGGGACTATATTTAAGGGCATTTTCAATCAAATTAGTTACAACCTCTTGAATCAGCTTTTGGTCTCCTTCGATGGAAAAGAGTGGTTCGAGGTTCAAAATAATTTTGATCTGTTTTTCTTCTGCTAAGAATTTCAAGTCTGAAGCACTCGTTTCTACGATACGGTTGAGATCCAAAACTTCTTTCGAAGCCTCCAGAGACATAGATTCGAGTCGCGTGACTTTTAAAATATCTGAAATCAATCTGGCTAAATCGCCACCGGTTCGATCTATGGCCATTAGAGATTCAATAACGTTGTTAGGGAGGTTTTTGTTTTCGGTAATTAAGCGATTGGTAATGGCTTTAATTTTGGCAATCGGTGTTTTTAAGTCATGACTAAAAAGGGAAATAAAATTGTTTTTAAATTGATCTAGCTCCTTAAAAGTTTTTGCTTCCTGTTCTAATAACCATTGGGACTCTTCCTGTTTGCGTAAAGCGTAACCTAAAAGGATCAAATGGGTGCCTAGAATAGAAATAATCACGTTGGAAATCCCTATCCAGATTTTAAATTTGGAGAACATGAATAGGCTAACGATAAAAACGAACGCTAATAGAAAACTTAGAATAATCCAGGCTAACGTGAGAGGATAATACAAAATAATAAAACCGGCTAAAACTACGGCCAATAAAGATAAACACAAGGTGTAAGATTTAGAAAGACTCTTAATTTCACGGTTATTAATAAAGGTGTCTAGAATATTGGCTTGAACTTCGAGACGTGACATTTTTCCAAACGGGGTGATGAAGTCCGATGCGGGGGAGCTTTCTTTGCCGATCAATACTATTCTGTTTTTAAAGAGATTCGGGTCGAGAGTTTGAGCAATGAAAAGATCCCAGGCATTATAGTTAGGAAAGCTTCCAGCTCGGCCCCGAAAATCTATTTTTAAAGGTTCAAGGAGATCTCTTGAATGGGTCGGATGGCCGAGGGCTCGCTGAGCAGCAAGGGCCAATGAGGATCCGTAGGAGTAGTAGAGATAGGATTGGCGAATGATGTTGTCCAGATCGGGAAATAAATTGTTAAAGCCATAATTATTTCCCAAAGTTAAACGAGTAGGGGCGCTCAGCCTGTTTTCATTCCCAATGACACCTGAAAAGACAAACGGTTGAGACGAGGAGCGCGAGGGAGTGTTAAGATCGATCCAGTCGAAAAACTGAGTAAACACAATGAGTCTGGGTTGAGTCTGCGAGAGTTTTTTAATGAGGTCCGAGTAAAAGGAATTTAAATAGATGGAGAGGTTTCCCTGTTCAATGGCTAGGGCTTTTAAGGGGAGCGAGTGACTGTCTTTTTGTGATAATTGGTAAAGTTTCGCATCACTGACTCTAACTAAAACGATTGAAGTGTCGCTGTTTTGAGTGCCTCTCAGCTTAAAAAATTGATCATAAAGCCACTGATCCAAATTCCCCAAGGGAATAAAAATCAGCATCAAACAGACTAGGATCCTGATTAGTAGGTTAAACTTCAGCATGGAGCGGCATCATAGCAAAAATGCCATTGAAAACAACCAGCAGAATAGGGCATCCCTGGCCCTTTTGAGTGAGCCCTGGCGCAAAGGTATTAAAGCCTAATTCCCAGGAGAAATTCGAGACCGTTAATAGTGGAGTCGGAACCGAATCGATTCACTAACCACTTTAGTTCAACCATAAGGGGATTAAATTCGAAGCCCGTTTCCAAGATGAAACTCGGTAAAAACAAAGTCTCTTCGTAAGGTGAATTATCCGTTAAAGTTCGATACCATAAAGCTGTGCTGACCCCAACACCGATTCCAAAAGTACTTGAGTCTGAAAATTGCCACATTCTTCTTGCGATGCCTTCTAGATCAAAAACATGAACCGATTGTAAAACGTAACGATAGCCGATCATTCCTCTTAACATTAAAGGGATGTTCTCGGTCATTCGAGAGTAGTCGTAATCGAAGACCACACCGCCTCCAAAACCAAAATCATTGAAGTAATCTCCGGTTGGCTGTTTATTCGAAGCTTCGAGTTTGGGTTCAATAAAGAAGTTTCCTCCTGCTGCAAAAGCGACGTGAAAGATGCCCGCGTCGACTCTGGGGTCTTGTTCCGTGCCAAAATACCTTTTCTCTTTTTTTTCAGGCTTGGCCGGTTCTTTAGACTTACTCGGAGCGTCCGGTTGGGCCGATTTCGCAGGGAGAAGATCTTCTATTGGTTCCTCAGTCGGTTCTTCTGCCATCACGTACGGTGCTAATAAGAAGTTAAAGGTTAGAACTAACCCAACAAAAGTAGATAAAAGTCGAAGCATGGAGTCTCCAAGATGATTTTATTTTATTTTAACATATCAATAGTTCTAAGGAGATAACTCACCGTATTAAACAACGTTTCGCGATATCATTTTCCGATGCCCTCCTTGAAAAAAGCCCTCCTTTTAGGTCTGATGTTCTCTTCTCTTCTTCAAGCGGCTGTGAAAGATAATTTAAAAAAAGGATTTCATCTCGATATAGGAGCCATTCAAACTCATTTGAAAAAACGTCTTGAATCTCCTCCCGGCTATGAAAATTTCGTTTCTTCTTTAACTGGATATATCCGGTTTCGCAGCTCGTTTCCCTTAGGATCGAAATGGGTGTGGGAACCCTCTTTGGGAACTCTTATTCCATGGAAATCGGGTCCTGATGGACAAACTAAAAAGTTTACGACCCATTTAGATTTAACTCTAAGTTATCCCCTCACCCAGTGGTTAAGAGTTCGTTTGGGACCAGGGGTTCAGTGGTTGTTTTCATTCTCCGATGGGGGGGCTGTCATTTTAGACAACGGAACCTCAACTTCGACTTTTTATACACCCAACTACGCAAGCCATAGTTTCACAATGACTCTTCAAAGCGGACTTGGAGTTCTTATTAGCTCAAAAATTTCCTTAAATCTCGAGATCTACGGTTCAGGTTTGTTCGATAACTTAAGAAGGAACTTTGATTTGGCTTTAACGGCGGGGTGGAGATTATGAAGCTTGCTTTGTTATTGGGGTTACTCTCATCTGTAGGCTGGTCATGGACCCATGTAGGAAATAATATTCGAGGCTGGAAAGAACAGCCTGTGACTTTTTATGTTAATTATTCCAACTGTCCTCTTTCTGAATCCGAAATCAATGACATTATCGATCAAGCGATTAAGAGCTGGAATGGAGTGACCGATTCTAAATTGGTTGTTGGAAGGGCTGAAACTTCGACAACGGTCGCGAGTTTTCTCAATAAGACCGCTGTTAAACTGCCTGTGATTTTATGTGATCCCAGTTTCGCAACTCAGATCGGCAACTCAGCCGTTAACGTGGTTCCCGCAGCTACTTTTTTCTCACAAACCGATAATGATGGGAACTTAATCTATTCAGGTGTTTTACTTAATGCTCAGAATGGAGCTGCTGCTAACATTGCTAACTTGTCGCGAGGCCAAGTGGAACTGACACTTGCTCACGAAATGGGCCATGCTCTAGGGCTTGGTCACTCCTCCATTCCCGAGGCCCTAATGTATTTTAGTTTGGGGGATAAGCAGCTCCCCCTATTAACTGAAGATGATATCGATGGGATCGCGCACATCTATCCTAGGAATGAATTTACGGGTGGGCTTTTAGGGTGCGCTGCAGTCCATTCGATAGCCAGTTCGCAGTCGGACACCGCAATCACTCGCGGTTTGTCACCAATCGTGTTGATGATAATTTTAAATTGGATTTTCGGCAGGTTGTTGTTCCGCAAAAACAAAAGCAGAACTATACTTGAACCACCTCTTTGACTTCAGGAATAGCTTCTTTAAGACGAGTTTCTACTCCCATTTTCAATGTCGCTATTGAGCTTGGACAGGAACTGCAAGCTCCTTGAAGATGAAGATAAACAATCCCATCTTCAAAACGTCCAAAGGTGATATCTCCCCCGTCCATAGCTACCGCAGGCCTAATCTCGTTGTCCAAAATCTCTCGAATTTTTTGTTCGATTTCGGAAATTTCCCCTGAAGATTGAGGAGTAGGACGGTTGAGCCACTCTTCTGTGAAATAGGGGGTGCCGCTCAAAACAAAGGCTTCGACCGATTTTGGAACCGAATCGGCAATGACATCCCAGTCGCCTTCGTTGGCTTTGGTGATGGTTATGAAATTGGTTCCAATCATCACTCCTGCTATCCCTTTAATCTGAAATATCTTTTGAGCCAAAGGAGAATCTGAAGCCGTAGAACTGTCAGTAAAGTTAGCAGCTCCCCGGTCTAAAAACTTACGATTAACCACAAACTTAAGAGTGTTGGGGTTAGGGGTAAACTCCAAAGTAACTGTTACCGGCTCGGTCATGTCTAAATCCTCCGTTTACGGTTCCTACCATACTCCAAAAACCCATGAAAATTCCAGAGCTAAGTTGTGTTAATAAGCAGAGGTATTATAAATAATTACCTAGTTGAAATTAAGGAATCATGTTAAACCCCTTCGAGGATGTTGCGGGATTTACTAGTGGTTTTACTGTTTTTGACTTTGGTTTGTAATTTCGTTCACGCTGTGAACGAACCTCAAATACTAGATGCGATCGAAGTCCGTTCAAAAAAGGGATACTCTAAATCGACTGCTGTCTCAGAAAACCCTAATCAAACTATCTTTATTAATGATTCAAAAGAGAATTCTTTTAACCAGGTTTTACAAAAAACCACAGCCGTTTGGATTCCCCCTTCATCTTCAGCGACAAATCCAAGTATTTTTTTAAGAGGGCAGGTTGGGGTCCAGAACCGTTTTTTTCTTGAGGGGATTGCTTTAACCGACGGTCAGTTTAATTCCGACCATGTTGGATTGGTTCCCTTTCAGAGCTTAGGGCGTATCGAAATTTATCCCGACGGGGCTCCGGTAGGGCTCAATTCAGAGGGGTTGGGAGGGGCAATCGACCTTCATCTCCTAGAGTTTTCCCAATCAAGTTTTGGCCTGAAAAGCGGAAGCTTAGGCATGGTTGAACTTCAATCTAAGAGTTCTTTAGATCGCGGGAAAACTACGATGGTTATAACAGCAACGCGATCCAACGAGGATTTTAACTACTATGATGATGGCGGAACACCTTACAATGCAAGCGACGATTCTATAAATCGAAGAGAACACAACCGCTACTCTAAATTAGCCTTGGTTCCCAAGATTTCCTTGTATCAAACAGATCGTATTAATTTAAACTATATTGGTGCCAACAGTTTTAGAACGCTTCAAGTCCCAGGCTCAGTCTCCATTCCCTCTTACGGGAATCTAAAACAGATCTTTCACCTTTCAGCTTTTAATTTTCGCACATGGCTTTCTTCTGAGGTGAAACTCCAAACTGGGGTTTTTACAAGACTTAATTGGGAACAATATCAAGGGAGAACTACGAAAGCTATCAGATCAAGTTCGCCCCAAAATGAGAGTTTCGATAAGACCTTTGGTTTTAAAAATCAAATCCAGTGGTTTAGTTTTTCTCCGGTTACTTTAGAGCAATCCCTGTCTGTAATTTATGAAACCTACAATTTCAATGAGGGGTCACCAAAACAATTATCTTTAGATAGTTCTCGGATTGATTTTCCAATTGCGGTAGGTGCCAGTGTGCCTTTTAAAAAGTTTTGGCTCAAACCGGCTTTCATGGGCCAATACTCTAGTTACGAAGGGGCGAGAAAACAAAATTATCTACTTGGTTCTCCGAGATTAGGTTTGTTATGGCAAGGAGAGGGTATCGGGAAGGGTATCGAATTTGAGGTCGGGCTTGGAAGATATTTTAGAACCCCTAGCATGGTTGAACTCTTTGGAAATGGATATGGGTTGGTATCTTCGATGCAGTTACTCCCGGAAACAGCTGACCGAGGGCTAATCAGTTTCAAATTAGATAGAAAAATCAATTCGGACTTGGTTTCTGAACTTAAATTTCAATTGAGTTACGGCCTGGTCAGAGCTCATCAATTGATTGTTTATGTAGAAAATTCTCAAGTATCTAAAGTGGCGACGAATCTGGGTAGTGCACTTGTCCAGTCTAGAGATCTAGATTTGGGATTCAAAGTTTTGGATGAGCTTTATTTGCAAACGGGGGTTTCGTGGTTCATTGGGGAAAATCGCAGTGATGTTTCCTATTACCAGGGAAAGAAGATTCCAAGTGTCCCGATTGTACTAGTGAAACAAAGAGCTCAGTATCCATGGGGACCCTTAGATTTTAATTATCAGTTTCAATGGTTGGGAGAGCGGTATATCGATTTGGCCAACCTAAAAAAGGTGAACCCCACAACCGAACATAGCTGTTTTGTTTCCTGGGATGCAAAAGATCTGGGAACCTTCAATCTTGAGTTGTTTAATCTACTAGATACTATAACGGCCACGTCTGTGATTTCGGGATTTACTACTTTTGATAATACGACAGGACTTCTTGGTTATCCGGCACCAGGTCGAAGAATTTACTTAACTTGGCAATACCCAATATAAGGAGAAATATGTCGAAAAGTTATTTTAAAGGACAAAGAAATCAGCAGCTAGGAATAGCATTACTACTGAGTTTATTGCTGGGGTGCGATACTCCAACAACCAAGCCCACAACAAAACACATTCGCCCTTTGTCTTTGCAAAAAAATAACCACCTGGTGGTGGCAACTTCTGACTATCATTCCGGGGCTCTGGTCGAAATAAATTTAGTTGAAAACAAAACGGAAACTTTACCTATAGCGATTTATTCTGATGCGATTATTCGAAATTTGTCTTCGAGTCCTTATTTTTTCGTAGTGAATCGTTTGGGGGCAGACAATATTGAATGGGGGAATCGTTTGGAAAGAAAAGTCCTCGGGCAATTCTCTGTCGGCAGACAAACCAATCCGCAAGATATTATGGTGGTCGATTTAAATAGGGCCTATGTTTCTAGGCTGTCTAGTTCCAAGTTATTAAAAGTTAATCCAAGCTCAGGAGGAGTTGTAAAAGAGATCGATTTATTTGCAAATGCTGATGCTAAAACAATCGAAAGTACGGACTCTGATGGTTATCCTGAAATGAGTTGGATGGTAAAGTGGAATCAAAAACTAATCATTGCTCTCCAAAGACTCAATACGGATGAGGGTTATGTGCCTTCAAATAAATCTCAATTGGCGGTTCTTAATCTTGAAAATGATACGGTAGAGAAAATTATCACGCTCACGGGCACTAATCCAGTAACGGAAATTAAGATATTTAAGGACAAGTTGAGTGTGGGACAGGCCGGAAGACTTAATGTTCTCGATGGAGGAGTTGAATTATTTGATGTGAACTTGAAATCTCTTGGAATGGTAACCACAGAGCAGCAATTAGGGGGAGATATTATAGATTGTGCCCTTCTAAATGATTCACTTGGAGTTGCGATTATTGCAAAAAATATCTACGGGGCCAACCGTAAGACCCAGCTGGTAGTTTTTAGATTAAATGACGGTGAAGTTATCTCGACTCCAATGGATCCGGGCAACTATTCACTTCATCAAGTTATAGTAGATTACGAGCGTAAGCTATTTTATGTGGCCGATAGAGATCCTAAACAGCCTGGGATTTGGGTTTATGATATTAAAACACTTACACCTCTCTTTGAGACTAAATTCAACGTAGGGCTTCCGCCTTATCACATGGAGTTAACCGATTAATAAATGAAAGTCTTTGTCGCTATTCTAGGCTCCTTGGTATGTCACATAATTCTTTTCATTCAAACAAGAGGAGGGAGTTCTGCGATTCAAATGGAGACTCAGAACTGGTTAGAACCCATAGAGTTTGCAGGAAAAATTAGAGTACCACAGATGAAAAGTACAGTGGGATCAAGTGAAAAAAAATTATCCAAAAATGATAATAATTCGGAGCCAGAAGCCGCTAGCGATGAACGGATAAGTTCATATCAAAGAGTGTTGAGTCGAGAAGAGCTTCTTAGAAGTGGAAATCATTTGCCGAAATATCCAGAAATCGCTGTTGAAAATGGCTGGCAGGGAATTGTTAAGTTGAAGTTGGTGGTTTCAGTCGAGGGAAGAGTCATCGAGAGTTCAATCATGGAAAGTTCCGGCTTTAGGATTCTAGATGAAGCCGCGCTTAAAGCTAGCCATCAGTGGACTTTGAATCTAGCGCCAGGTATTTCGATGGTAGTAGCTCCGGTTCAGTTTATTTTAGACTCTTGAAACGCCCAAATTGAATAGGGTGACCCTTTTAATGAGAAAATATCATCTTGGGTTCTAGGGAGGGATGAAATGGTAAAAAGGTTGTTTAGTAAGGTGGAGGCACGCTTCCCACATTTCTAAATTGAATTCGGGGGCTGTTATCGGTTGTTAGAATAAAATCCCAATTTATTCGAACGAAGCCGTCCTCATCCAGCATAGCGCGAGGTGGATTTGGAAAGGGGGCTGCAGCCTGAAAAGCTTCAACCGCAGCTTCATCGAGTTCGATATATCCGGAGGAAGCTAATTTTGAGATTTTAGATAGATTTCCGTTTTCATCCAAAAGAACTAAAACTCGAGTAACTAACTCATCCTCTTTAACCTGTTTTCCTTTGCCCCACAATCGGGCCATTTGGTGTTCGATATTTGGTTTCCAATATTGGCGTAGAAGATCTTTGATGCGTTGATAGTATCCAAAAAATTTATACTCACGAGTGCTAAGTAGTGTTCTTTCACCTCTATCGACATTTAATTTATCGTCAGTCGCCGCTCTTGCCCCTCCGTCTCCCCCCACACTTAGGTCCTTCAGAGAGAGTGTTTTCCAGTTGCGTTTTACTCCTTGCTGGATTTTAGGAGGGGTGCCAGGTATTTCCCCTTCTTCTATGATCGATTCATCTTTTCCGAAATCGGATGCTGTGGGTGGAATAGCCTCAATGGTTGTTGGAATCCCTTTTGATCCCGTGCCTTGTTTTGCTCGAAAGTCATCGATTCGGTCAGCCCTAGTCTCTTTTTCAACGGTTTGATCTTGTTTGCCTAAGTATTTTGCATTGGGATCTAATTGGCGATTTTGAGCCTCCTCGGACTCGGCAATTTGGGATTCAGGGATTTTAACTTTTGGCAGCTTAGTTTTGGAGTCAGGAAGTGTTTTGGAGTACTCTTTGTAATCCATAATTTCGATCGGGGGCTTCACGGGAACCGTTTGTTGTTCTTGAAGCATGACAGGGACATAAAAGAAAAGTAGGGTAAAGTGGAACAGAATCGACAGAAAAAAGGAGAGTCCTATCCGTCGTTTCGGGAAGGTTCTGAAATCTTCAAATTGAGTTTCGTAATAAGCCACGCTTAAATAATCTCCTCATTAAGGTGAACTAATTGCGTGATAAAGTTTTAGGGTTTCGGCTGCATAAATCGACAACCCTGCATTTGTAATTTTCGGGTTTTCGTAATTCCAAATATTGCTTGTGAGTTCTTCAAAGAGCATTCTTGCTTTGGCTGACCTAGGTTTTTGTTCTATTTCTGCTTCAAGAGGGGCCCACAATTCTAAAGCGGCCTGCTTTTCAAAATTCTCATTTGGAAGTATTTCCGGAAAGAGATAGAGAGCAATGTTTGAGGCCTTTGTTTCTTCGTCTTCGTTTTTAGGAGAATTCAATATGGCTATGATTTGGTTTTTGAGTTGCATTTTATCTTTTTGAAATTGTGCAAGCCCGCCTTGTGTGATTGACTGCCTTAAGGATGAGTAATTTTCTTCAAGTGAACTGTCCTTGAAAGGAGATTTAAAATCTGTAAATGCCAAATAAGATAAAAACAAAACAGAAAATGTCAGAAAAACGGAAATTGTTTTCCAAGGAGAGAGTGACTTTCGTACAGGATTTGAATGAAATGTAAAAAAAGGCTTCACCGTTCAACCTCCGTGAGGTGACGAATCGGCTGGAGTAAAGGTGAGACGGCGCAGGCCATGATATTACCGGTATGTATTTGGAGTTCTTTTGAATAGGCACGAGATTGAGGCTCTTCCCAAATTTTATTCAATGCCCTCATCATCAATGGAGAATCTTCCGCGAATCTACGAAAATATTCCAAGTCGTTTAAAAGACGATAAAGGGCTTCAGGCCCTTTTTTCTTTTGGTATGTATTCCATAAATTAAGAACTGAACGAGTTCCCTTATTGTAGGCCATAGCAGAGAAAAGCCAGATAATGTCAGGGTCATAAGAAATGGCTCGGTTATCGAGTAATCGAGTAAGGTGTTTATATCGATTGTTGAGATAGAGTGCGGAAGCCACTACAGCGGTGGGAATCGAATAATAAGAAGAGGGATGAAGAAGATCTCTTTTTTTGGCGGTGATGGGGCGGATATCATGGCCAAACATCAGGTATAAAAGATTTACGCTTTCGGAGCTGTATCTTTCTAATTGGTAATTGATCTCGAAAAAACTAAAACGAGAGAATTGCCCCAAACCTAAAGAGGCCTTTTCGTTCTCTATGCCCTCAAGGTGATTAAGTCGGCTCTCCTGAAATAAAAGACACCATAACAATGATTGAGGAATATCTAGGTATTCACTCGCGGACAAGAGGGCTTTGTGTATTTCTAGCTCATCTTGTTCTTGGAGCGTTTGAGAGTTTTTAAGTTGAGTAAGTTCAGTTTGAAATTTTGTATTGGCGGGATAGTGAGCTGCAAAGAGGGTTGGCTTAATATTGGCTTCAATTACCATTGGAGAAGGAGCTTTTTTAGGAGATAGAGCAAACCAAATAGTCCCTGTTAGAGCGGTCGAGAAAAGTAGCACCCATAGCTTTGGAAATAGTTGTCTCAAAATACTGACTTTTTGAGACAAAGCATTGTTTTGTGACTCATTATCCAAGACTAGATTTCTCCGCTAATACTATTCGGAAAAATTGAGTGAAAAGGTGAGTCGTTTCCCTGAGATACGCTAAGTGTTATCGATTTATGTTAGCTATTCCATTTTGTTTGGAGAACTTGGATGAGAAACCACATTTTTATTGCACGAAATTAAAAGGAATTTAAGATTTTTAAGAACTCTTCGGGTGAAATAATGCCATGCACCCTTGGGCTTTCTCGAACTTTGCCTGATGAGTCAGCAAAGACTAAGGTGGGAAGACTTAGTACTCCATATTTTTGCAGGATTTGATCGTTCGCGTCATTTGAGTCAGTGACATCAATTCTCAATAGGATGAACTTAGACTTAAGAATTTCACTGACCTGAGCTTGTGTGAAAACAGTTTTTTCAATCACATGACAGGCTTCACACCAATCGGCAGAAAAGTCGACAAAAATAGGAAGGTTCTTTTCTTTGGCTTGGGCCAAAGCTTGCGCTTCATTAGTTATCCAATGAACCGTTGAAACCAGTGAGCTTTTCTGAGTTTTTGGGACTCCAAAAGTCTTTTTGTACCAAAGATTCCCATAGTATCCAGCAGCGACTATCATGAGAGCAGCTAAACATCGGTTTACACTGAGCATCCAGTTTCCTGATCTGGGAAGTTTGGCGAGAACTCCGGAAAAACCACCAATTAAAAGAAATAAAACTCCTAACCCAAGTGAAAAACTAAAGAAGTACACTAAACCGTGCAGAGCATTCGAAGTGTCAAAAACAAAAGCTAAAATACCGGCAATGACGGGTCCCACGCAGGGGCTGACGATTAGTCCTGAAAATAGTCCCATTAAAAAAATCCCAGGTAAGCTTTCGGAGTCCCCAATTCTAGCCAACTTGGTTTGCCAAGACGCAGGAAGTGCAATTTTAAATAAACCCCACTGGCCTAAAGCCAACGTAAGAAATAAAAGAGTCAGAAAAGCCAACATCAAACTACTTTGTAGTAATTTACCAAAGAGCGATCCTGTTAGACCGGCGACTAGACCCATGATGGAATAGGTTGCAGCCATTCCAGCGACATAAACTGAACTTAAAAAGAAGGTATGCCAGTTAAAAGTTGAGACTTTATGGTTTTTTCCATGTTTTTGGGCGGCTCTTCCAAAGATATTAATCGTGATGGGAATCATGGGATACACACAAGGGGTGAGGCTTGTAAGAATTCCGGAAGCAAAACACAATAATACGGCTAGCCAGCTTTTTTGTGTGGCAATTAGCTTAATTTGATCTGAGTCAATGTTTTTTAGAAGATTCCAAAAACCAAAGAGACTTTCTAAAATGTCGCTTTGAATAGCCGAGCTGAACATCTCCTTATTTTAAATCGAGATAGGTAAAAAAGCCAAAAATCTTCCATAGGTTGAGGCTTTTTTTTAACACTCGTTACTATTTAAACGATAAGAGAAGTATGAAGCCATTTTCTTGGATCAAAACCCCTTTAAGTATGATGGTGAGAA
>Ga0194119_10002699_pt1 | contig 29578 bp, 27 predicted proteins | sample TA2MahC100mmetaG_FD_148620 | JGI IMG/M metagenome (GOLD analysis project Ga0194119, IMG submission 148620) | Freshwater microbial communities from Lake Tanganyika, Tanzania - TA2015018 Mahale Deep Cast 100m | ecosystem: Environmental > Aquatic > Freshwater > Lake | place: Tanzania: Lake...
TCCTGTAACACCAGTGTATCCTGTTGCTCCTGTAACACCCGTGTAACCTGTGTAACCAGTATATCCTGTATAACCAGTGTATCCTGTATAACCCGTGTATCCGGTATAACCCGTGTATCCGGTATAACCCGTGTAACCTGTATAACCAGTGTATCCTGTTGCTCCTGTTGCCCCTGTAACACCAGTGTAACCTGTGTAACCAGTATAACCAGTGTATCCTGTTGCTCCTGTAACACCAGTATAACCGGTATAACCAGTATAACCGGTATATCCTGTGTAACCCGTGTAACCCGTGTAACCTGTATAACCTGTGTATCCTGTTGCTCCTGTAACACCAGTGTAACCTGTGTAACCTGTATAACCAGTATAACCCGTGTATCCTGTGTAACCAGTATAACCTGTATAACCAGTATAACCAGTATAACCGGTATATCCTGTGTAACCAGTATATCCGGTAGGTCCTATAGGTCCTTGTGGACCGACCGCATAAATAATTAAAATAAGGTCTTGTTCTGATGCAAAAACATATGTATTTGGACCTGAAATATTCCATGTTACATAACCAACATTTGAGGTTACTCCTGTTATATTCCATGTTTGGTTAAGCGTTGATGTTGTCTTGTCTTGTAAAATAATACTATCACCTGCATTTACTAAACTAAGTAATATACCTACATCTACGCCATCTCCGTCAACTTTAGATACATATAATTCTGTAGCATTAGTTTGAGCAATCGTATTCCATTTAACATGTTTTGTGCTAGGAGGAGGAGTTATATTTGGTGTTTCTGCTTTATAGTTATAATATGTACTAGACTGACCTGGTGATCCTGTTGCTCCCGTATATCCTGTGTATCCCGTATAACCCGTATAACCCGTATATCCTGTGTAACCCGTATATCCTGTGTAACCCGTATATCCCGTATATCCCGTATATCCCGTATAACCCGTATATCCCGTATATCCTGTGTAACCCGTATATCCCGTATATCCCGTATAACCCGTATATCCCGTATATCCTGTGTAACCCGTATATCCAGTGTATCCAGTATATCCCGTATATCCTGTGTAACCCGTATATCCAGTGTATCCAGTATAGCCTGTATATCCAGTATAGCCTGTATATCCAGTATAGCCTGTATATCCCGTGTATCCTGTGTATCCAGTGTATCCAGTATAGCCTGTATATCCAGTATAGCCTGTATATCCAGTATAGCCTGTATATCCCGTGTATCCTGTGTATCCAGTATAACCGGTAGCACCAGTACTTCCAAACCCCATACCTAAATTACCATCAGGACGTGTTGTTCTAAGGTAACCCAACATTGTTATATTTGCATTCAATGCTTGGTCATATGACATTGAATTATATAGTTATATAATACAAAAATATAATTATATATATATAAAAACAAATATTCTACACTATTATTATACCGTTATAATTTTTATAGTTATATTCCACTAAATGGGAAAAGGTCTCTGATTTTTCTCAACTACAAGTGGTGTTGGCATTATAATTGGTATTCTATCAAAGAAAGAAATATAAGGAACTTCCTTCAACTGTGGAACAACTGGTGCCTGAGGTTCAACAAGATTTGTCGAGTTAATACCAAATAATGCAGATTCAATGTCTACGGAATTTTTTGAAAATGATTCTCTAGACATATAGGATGGCAAATATCCTAGTTCGGGAAGTGCATCTGTATATGCGCGTCCATTATAACCGTTCACATATGTATTATGGTTAAAGATTCCTCTAAAATCACGTTGTTGTAAACAGTAATCACTTTTTGTATTTCTATTTTGAGTAGAAGCCATACTTTATACTTTGCTATATACTATATAATATTATATAACATATATTTTATTTTCATATACTTAATTCATTTTAACATATTTAATTCAGTTTTATTCACTTTTATTTATTTTCTCTACTTTTTTGTTATTTCTTCAATCAAAGATTTTTTATTTTTAATAAACATCTCGTATAATTTCGTATCATCTTTGTCATCACGCAATAAATAAACTAAACAAGCATGAAATAAATGAAAACTATGGAATGAAAAAAGAAACTGTAAAATAAGTTCATGGTTTTTCTTTTTACTATCAAAGCTATAATGAGACTCCGCAATTTCAATATAGTCCTTGTCGTCTTTTATTTTTTCGTATATAGTATCAATCGTTGAAACAATTACGTCTGAGTCATACTCTTTTAAATTGAAAGCACATAAGTATTCATGCCGATATAACGTATCTTGGTCTTCCTCATCATCGTGTAATTTATATGTGCATAAAAATTCAGTGTTATACATATTGTGTGTATTGTCTTATGTGTTGTGTATTGTCTTATGTGTTGTGTATTGTCTTATGTGTTGTGTATTTTCTTATGTGTTGTGTGTTATATATTAAAAATAGTGTGTTATTTTTAATATACTTTTTTAGATTTTATAAAATAAAATAAAATACTTTTACGAGCTACAAGATGTATATTTTGTTTCACGCTCGATTTCACGAGAAGGAACACCACCACGTATCCATCCATTTACAGCAACACCTTCTATCAAATTTGCGGGATTTGAAATCGTAGAAGCAATAGAAGGAATAAGAGGATACATTTCGTGATTCACAAAACATACTTCGGAACTAGGGTTAACACTCTTCTTGTTAATATTGTAATCACCTTGCCATAAACGGGACTCTACAAGAGGATTAGACTCACCTCTACCAAGAAAAGGAACAGTCTTAAAGGGACGCTCGAACAAACTAATCCGACTACGTGGACGCGTCATAATTCTACCATTAAAAAGTTCGCTATTTGTGTCAATATTGCAACCACCAACCCCAACCTGGTGACTACCATTAAAGTTAATACCAGGCTGAGCAGTGGCAAACTCTATAGGGCGTTTCATGTTACACTCTGCAGAAAAGAAATTCTGTAACATATAATTGCTCGAGTTAAGGTTTTGTATATTTCTTTGGTTCATCCCACAATCATCATCACCTATTCTGCTCAAGTTATCAAAAACGTAGTCTTTAACAATAGCCATCGTTGTTTATTTATATGTATATATATATTTTTGAAAATATAATTTACTAAATATTATAATATAATATAACAAAGTTGTAATTAAATTAAGTTGTAATTAAATTAAATTAAATTAAATTAAGTTGTAATTAAATTAAGTATTAAGTTGTAATTAAATTAAGTATTAAGTTTTACTTAATTTAAAGTAGTGTAAAATATAGTATATTTTTGTTTAATTGTATACCGAACCCAATCGTGGTATATTTCTTCCTAGAGCAAATTCGTTGCCTTCTTTGGCAGAAATCATATCTCCAAAACAGAAGTTAGCAAATCCACCCTGATCGTTAGGAATAGTTGTACTTGGATTGGTATAGAAATTTCTCATACTATGGTCAAATATATAACTATCTCCTAAATCGCTAAATAACTTCCGCTTAATATACTCCTTTTGTTTTGCGGATTCATCGGAAAAGGTAGTTTCAACGACACAATTCATCGTGTTACTGTTTATCTTTTTTTCAACTTCTGTATTAAATGCTGGTGCTGCTTCATTTCTAGTTGGGTTATAAACTATTTCGGGAACAAGAACATTCATCATAGGGTTATTTTGTTTTGGATTTGTGTAGTCATCTTTAACTTCATTATATAGTATAGAGTTAGTGAAATTTTCTTTTACTTTTTTGGATGAGGATGACGACGACAACTCTTTCATTTTTTCATCGTCTTTGTTTTTATTCGACTGTACGTGATATAAAATAGCAATTACACCTAAAGTTATTATACATATAAATATAAGCCCAATGTTCAATGTAATCAAATATCCTAAAAGTGACGCTAGAATAACAAACCTACTAATTGCGTTTAATTTTTCCATATTGGTCATATTTGAATCTGGCCATATGTCAGTTATATGTTTTTTATTAAATAGAATGGTGGGTTCAGTTAACCAAAATGGTGTTGCTGGTATTTTGTCCATTATATATATATATTCTTAATTATTTTTTCTTATTTTTTATTCTTTAATCATTAATCATTCTTTAATCATTATTAGTAATATTAGTAATATTAGTAATAATTACATTATTATATTTATATCACACTTTGATTATTTTATAATTTTATCATACCTTGGTTATAATTTTATCATACCTTGGTTATAATTTTATCGTACCTTGGTTATAATTTTATCATACCTTGGTTAACCTTGGTTACTATTATTTTTTGTTTTTATTCTTCTTCTTCTTTTTCTTACTATTCTGTGTGTCATTAGATGATTCACATACTATTTTTGTAGAATCTATTGTATCCATATCTGTAGCTGTAGTTGTAGCGGTAGTTGTCTGTAAAATAACATTTTCTGCTGACTTGGCTGTTCTAGGTGTTTGCTGAATCTGTTCGCCAGATGATGCAGTATAGACGACGGTAGTAGGACGAACAGTATTATTTGCCGTAGGAGATGGCTTTGGTTGTTGCTGTTGTTGCTGTTGTTGTTTTTGTTGCTGTTGTTGTTTTTGTTGTAGTTTTGCTTGCATGCGTTCTTTTATCTTTGCATTTTTCATATTTTGCTGTAAATGACTTTGAAGAGCGCCCATATTTATCTTGCCTCCTTTTCCACCTAAACCTGCTAATCCTCCTAAGCCAGACATCCCCATTTTACCTAACATACTCGTCAAGTCTCCCATACCAGGCATATTTTTCATATTACTAAGAAGATCGCTTGCTTCCTTCATAATCTCACTCTCTTTGATGTCTCCTTTTTTAAACTTGTCGTCTAGTTTTGCACCAACACTCTTTACCATATTCATTAATTTTCCCGGATTCTTAAATAGTTTTTGAAAAACATTGCTCATATTCATATTTTCGGCATTTTCCATATCAATCCCCAAGTCAAAATCCTTCGCTGTTTCCTCCGCTATTTCTTTTGCCAGTGCTCCTATTTTTCCATTCAGCAGTTTTGAAATGTGTTCATGGATTGTTTCTGGATTAGGCATTTCTGTTTGTTTTTTATTATCCGATGAAGCGTTTGGTTCTCCTTCCCCACCTTCCCCACCTTCCCCACCTTTGTTTGAGTTAAATCCCGGAAATCCTTCAAACCCAGGAAACTTTGACATATCGATTCCCATACCCTCTGGTGAAAAATTTTTCAACTGCTCTGCAAATTTCTCAAACTCCTTCATATCAATCCCATCCCCATCCCCGTTCCCATTCCCAAATTTCGCATTTTCTCCCGAACCTCCAGCATCTCCACCATTACCATGTTCTCCACTCATAAAAAAATCCTGCATATTCTTAATCGTCTCATCTAACTTACTCTTCAATTCTTCTTCATTAATCGCCTCAAACAACTTGGCTGTATCTCCAAATGAATCTCTATCAGAAATATTGGTAATAATTGAAAAAAGAATAAGCTGCAAATACTTCCAAATAGTATCACGCGTGTTATTTGAAATATCAGGCGTGTTCCATACTTCCCTAAAATCAATATCCGGCAAAAAGTTTACATTCACTGTCGCATCACCACCACTACCATCATCATTGCCTTTTTTAAAAATTTCACTATTCTTATACAAAATATCAAAAAAACGTACAGGATATACAGTCTTGCAATAGTCATATAACACCCTTACCCTAGCATCATCTAACATTTCTTCGGCTACAATGTTACCATCTGTTTTAACCGAAACTACGACAAAATTATCTTTCAGTTTACTACTATACTCTGGAAAAGTCGTTGTAAAATCATTTATAAAATCAGTCATTACTTTTTTAAACTCATCAGGAACAACTTCTGGAACTACTTCAGCATTATTTTTTGAAGATGACTTATCTTTTTTACTCATTTATATTTTTAATTTATCATTTACTATTTAAATCAAACTACGCACAAATATATTTATGTAAATTAATAATTATTTTATTATTTTATTATTTTATTATTTTATTATTAAAAAAATGAATAATTTTTAATAATAATTTTAGTAATAATTCTAAAAATAACACACCACACACCACACACCACACACCACACACCACGCACCACACACCACACTCTACTACTGCATATATATTTTAGATAAAATACATAAATTTTTAATATACTTAAATGCCTTTTCTTGATTTTCTTTGCTCATATTTCTTATAGGTTCACGAAGTTTGTCTATATTGTGAATAATGTCATCAGAATAATTCATATCTACTAAATCATTTTTATAATCTTTTTCTAGAAAAAAATTAATGTTATCGTTATTAATTTCACTTTCATATTTAGAACATATATAGTTATACCATATCTTTATTGTAAGTGTAGGATTTACTTTTTTTATCATAAGAAGGGACGATTTTACTTTTTTTATCGAACTATCGTCGCTAAAAACAAGTTCTATATCTTCTATAAATTCAATTAACTGTGTATTAAATGCGTTTGAAAGCAACGACTTATCACAACTATCTAATGACTGCGACGACGAGCACAACATATTTAATTATACCAAACAAGATATATATGATTATATAATATTATACTATTGTTTTAAATATTTTTAATTTATAATTATATTATTATATTATTGGTTAAATCTTACATTTTTTTGTTGTTGTAGTTGTTGCTGTCTTTGTTGTTCTTGTTGATGCACGAGTTGCGGACCCATTGCTTGTATATGTTGTTGAAAATGTTGTTGCTGTGAATATTGTGCTTGAAACTGCTGCTTTTGTTGTTGTTGTTGAACAAACTGTTGTTGTGAAGGATGTTCAACTATTTTTGCCTGTTTATCAAAGTTAACCTGTATTTCAGAGTTTCTCTTTTGTTGTAAATTTTCTAAAGAAACACTTCCTATCTTATCAGGTGTATAGTCTTCCTTTGGTGCTTCTATTCTCATGTTACTATCTACTGTTGCGTAGTTATACAACTGTCGCATCCCTCCATTCCCTTTTGCAGATAAGTCATCGCTCGTTTGGTCCCAGTAGCTAAATGAATCTGATGCCACTCCATACCCCCCAATACAATCATTATTTAATGAAAAAGGCGATGGTTCCCCATTATTATTTGTCGCTGCCATATTTATCGCCGTTTCTCGTGGTTGTAAGTGTCCTAAAATCTGGTCTCCATACAATACTTGGTGACCTTGTTTCATAAGGAGTAGTGCAGGTACACGATTTACTTGCGGTGGCATAATAATCTTTTCTCCATTTTGAAGAATAATGTACCACGAACCTGTACTACTTTTTACTCGCTTATCGATACATAAAAAATGCAACTCTTCTTTAATGTTGCTTTTTGCTAATGTCTGAAGAATTTTTTTAGATTTTTCACAAAAGTTGCTATAATATAAAATATTACTCATAATATAAATTAACACCGAGTATTTATCATTTATTTTAACTTATTATTTAAGTTATTTATCTTAATTTTTATTATTTTATTCTTTTATTCTTTATTATTTTATTCTTTTATTCTTTTATTCTTTTATTCTTTTTGAGAATTGATAATGACAATTATCATTTTTTTCTTAATTATATTAATAAAAAATTGATTTAATAAATTGTATAATACTAATATAATAAGAAGAGCAAATCACAAACAATGGAACCCCGTATTACAAACATGATGGAAGAAAACGGATTTTTGAAATTTACGTTGGTGGACTGCAACATGAGTATTGCAAATGCCCTGAGAAGAATTATAATTTCAGATATTCCTACATTTGTATTTAGAACATTCCCTTATAGTGAAAATAAAGCAGAAATTACCCATAATACTAGTAGATTGCATAATGAAATTATTAAACAACGTCTCAGTTGTATTCCCATTCACATCACGGATATGGATTTTCCATACAAAGACTATATTGTAGAAGTCGATGTGAAAAATGACACAGACAGTATTTTGTACATTACCACTAAAGATTTTAAAATAAAAAATATTAAAACGGATGTCTACTCAGACGAATCGGCTGTTCGAACAATATTTCCTCCATCACCTGTAACCGGAGACTATATAGAATTTGCTAGACTTCAGCCTAAACTATCTGAAAATATCGACGGAGAACGTCTTACACTTCGCTGCGGTCTCGATATCGGAATGGCATCACAAGATGGCGCATTCAATGTTATTAGCACTTGTGCATACGAGTGTACACCAGATGAGTCAAAGGCAGCCGAAGTATGGAAAGATATAGCAGCAGCTATGAGAAAAAACGAAAAAACAGATGAAGAAATAGAGTTTGAAAAACGTAACTGGTTTCTGCTTGAGGCAAAACGCTATTACCAGCCAAATAGTTATGATTTCACTATTGAGACGGTTGGTGTGTTTGAAAACAACGAAATCGTCCTAAAAGCATGCGAAATTATGATTTCAAAATGTGAAAAGTTTTTGGGAAATTTACAGCATGGAAAAGTTGCCATTGTACCATCCGAAACAACACTGAAAAACGGTTTCGATGTTACACTAGTGAATGAGGACTATACATTGGGAAAGGTTATTGAATTTTATTTATATCAGCAAAATTTTATAGCAGACAAGACACTGTCATTTTGTGGGTTTAGAAAGCCTCATCCTCATGCAACTGACAGCATTATTCGTGTTGCGTTTCATAATGAAATAGACCCTGTCGGAGTATCCGGATATGTACAAGGTGCCACCGATGCTGCTATTTCCGCATTTAAAAAATTAGCAGAGCAAATGGGAGGCGACTTGAAGAAAACAGAAAGGGTGCGATTGTCCACAGGAATGGCGATGTCAAAGTCGAGTAGCAGAGGTGTGAGCCCTAAAAAGACTTCCTTGGCAACCGACGTAACCGAAAGTAAAAAAGAAAAGTCAATACCTGCGAAAAGTGCATCGGCAACTTCGAGTAAACCAAAAAAATTAAAGTCACTCAGTTCTGGTATTAAACAAAAATTATCAGAAATTGTAGCCGTAGGCGACGAAGAAGAGGATGAAGAATAGGATGAAAAAGAGGATGAAGAATAGGATGAAAAAGAGGATGAAGAATAAAAATGTAGTATATTTATATTTTTATCGTTTTACACAGTTAAAAATGTAAAATGATAAAAGGTCTAAAAATAATTGTTAGTTGCATCGTTAGTTTTGAAAAATATATATTTCACTCTCCAAGTGTTGAAATTTTTTATTTATATACGTGGGGTCAGATGTGTGTTTATTAAACACTCTAATAAAATTTTGTGAAAGTAAATATTCTTCTATATTTTTTTCGTTATTGTGACTACAATTTTCATAAGCATAACACTCTGGTTCTGCTGTTACATAAACAACTTTATCTTGTAGATAATGACTAGCACCTTTTAATATATCCAAGTCAGATCCTTGTGCATCAATTTTAATATAGTCAATGTATTCAAATTTATCAAATGGAAAAAAATCAAAAAAATGCCGTAAAGAATAAACTGGAACTGTTGTTTTTATTTTATATTCACCCAAGTTTGAATCAGTTGGTTTATATAAACTAGAACAACCTACATCTTTTTGAGTCTCATAAAATGTCATTTCACTGGGTTCATTTACATTTGATAGTGCAATTGGAAATAAAAAAAAACGGTCATTAACATATTTTTTATTTATAGGTTCACCATGACAAGAATCTCTTTTTGTAATACTATCATTTGACGAAATACTAGCCAAAAAATCCGGATTTGGTTCAAAACCAATAACTAATAAATTTGGCTCGTTCTCTAACCAATTTTGCGAATGAGGAGCATTATACGATAACCCAATATCAAGTTTTACATGCTTGATATTTTCTTTGATAATAATACTATTAAAGTATTTTTCCATTTTATATGTTATTATCTTTATAATTATTTTTATATACTTATTCTGGTTACATACTTATTCTGGTTCCATACTCACCATATTTATTCTACACTACCCAGTTATAATGTAATCCAACCTTTTTTTGCTCTATGCCAAAATGGTAAATAATATACTTCGGCATCAGTTAGTATTGCCGCAATATAACTAAAAGAACTTGCGGACATTACTAATGCATCAGAACCTACTAACCCTACAAATGTTTTAGTTACTTCTTCATCAATATGAAAAACAACATCGTCGTTTTTATAACAGTTAAATTTTTCAATATTTCCTTGTGAATAAATATGGAAACATAAACAAATATCTTCTTTGTTTTTATACTTTTCACGAATACTATTCATTGCATTTAAATAATATGAGTCTTCTGTATTTGTACCTTGAATGCGGTCGTCATGAATATTTGGTCTTCTAATATGAACCGCAACATTAAATTTATTATTCTTATAAACATCTTTATCTTTATTTTCCCAAAAACATCTCTTGATTTTATCAATTGCTTCATTATTCGTTGTATATAAATCTAAATTCTCTTCAACAATGCGATATATATACTCTCTACTCGATGTATTAATGCTATAGTTATTTATATTTTTTTTATAATCATAGTCATCATAGTCATCATAATTGCCTTGTATATTCATACATTTGTTTACTCTTTCTATAAAATCAGCTTCTTTATTATAATTATGTTCCATATTTTTTATTTTTTTATGAATGTAATCCAAGTTATTGAAATTTGCATATAAAATATAAAAAACAATTGACTGAAACTGTGACCCAAAACCATCATGTTTATCAATGAATATTAATTTTTCTTTTTCTGTTTCTGTTTCTTTTTCAACTTCATAGTCATTCAATAAATGGTTAATAAATTTATCATTTTCTAACTTAACATGTGACCCTATAAATATATTTCTAGAAGAACTGTTACTAGAAGGAAAGTGTAATGGATATTCCGTGTTATTCGGCTGAGTTTTCACAGTATAAACAAATTTAAAATATTTATTTAACTGATTCCAAATATATAACCTTCCTGGTCTGCTTCCATACTCGCTGTGAGACTGTTCATTTGTTGAACCTTCCCATATTATATTATTATTTTCGTCATTTTGACCACTTGTACAAGTACTTATAATAACAAACTCATTACACAAATTTGCCAAATTTGTAAATGCATTTTCCAAATTTGTTAAGTGATATAGTGTGCCATAACATATAATTATATCAAACTTTATTTTATCTTTAATAACTACATTTAAATCGTATGTGTTAAACGGTAATTCTTTATTTATGTTAACCATCAAAGCGTCTATATTTTCTTTTCTATAGTCGTTTAATGTTACATCTGCATTTTTACTTAATAAAAATTTTGTAATATCCCCACATCCTCCGCATCCCGTTTCTAATACTTTTTTATTATTAAAATCAATATTTAAACTGTTCAAGTGGTCTATTCGTGCTTTATTTAACTTTCTAGCATCGCCATAATAAAATGAGTTTAATATATGATGAGGTATCATTGTTATTTGTTAATAACTTATATATTTTATATAATTTATATACTTTATATAATTTATATAATTTATATAATTTATATACTTTATATAATTTATATACACTTTATATAATTTATATACACTTTATATAATTTATATTATAACTATTACATCGTATAAATAAATTTTTATACTACTTATACTACTTATACTAGTTATATCACACAAACACTAATGTGTAATTTCAAAACTATGTTTTATTATCACTAATTATTTTATTTAACCTAGGAAAGAATCCCAGTTCATTTATTATTTTTTGTTTTTCTTTTTTTATTATATCTATGCGCTGTGACCACCAGTCTTCCTCTATTGCTTTTGTAATAATAAATAAAGACTCTTCAAAATTATCAAGCGGTAATCTAACAAAAGCACGTGAATCAATGTGGTCTTCCAGATTGGGACACCCCCAATAAAAACAAAGACACTCAAATAAAATAGGCTCCCATATCTTCTCAGTTGCATAATTTTTTTCACTATTGTTTTCACACGAAAAACAGTACTTGTATTTTACCATCTCCATTTTATTTTGCGTCTCGTCTACATACGATTTTAACGCGTGATAATTTTTACGACCATAGACATGCATAACTTGCAATTCTGACTCCATCTCCACATATTTCAAAAAGTTGACCCTCTTCATATGTCCTTCGTCGTATAATTTATCACTTAATACACACATTACCTTATTTATTTTATCTTCGCCTGAAATATTTTCCGGCGGTGATACTTGCCATTGTACATTGTTAAGACTTTCCGCATGTCGAAACACTTTCATAAATTTGCTCGCATCCGGTATAGCCCATTCCCCCCATGTTTTAACTCCCCTATTTTTAGTAGTATCATATATCCATGGTTCCATCTGAAAAATAATAGTCTTTTTCGGTTCATATACACCTAATGAATCATATGTAGGCATATTTATAATCACATAATAGTCAATACTATTATTACTATTATCATCAGAAACAAGTTCGATATTATTTATATATGTTCCTTTTATATCATTCATGACAGAAAATTCGCGACACAAATCTTTCGAAGAACACCAATTGCATAACATTTTTACACGTTTTTTATTTACGTTTTCTAATATATCCGATTTTCGATTAATCTCACGCGTCTGTTTCATCTCATGTTTTTTAATCTCTCGTAATCGTGATTCCTCCAATATACATCTGAAGTTCTCATCAAGATTTTCTACAACTTTTGATGCATACTCTTTTTTAATGTAAATTCCATCACCTTCTCCAAACCATGGCGAAGTTGTAATCGTTTTAATACTACTCTTAAAAAATCCGAGCGTATTAAATGCAATACATTGTTTATCGCGTGCGGCACATAGTACCATATTTTTTAGACTATCCTGTTTGCGATATAAATCAAACCCTATTTGGTCCCCACCCGGGATATAAATAAAATTATCTTTCAAAATGTCAAGGTAACGGTTTTCATGCAAGCTAAAGTCGATCGAATCAACGCTTCTTTGTATATCTGTATCATAATTGACATCATCGTCGTGCCATATTGCATTACAAAGGTTTGGTTGTGTTTCATAACAGTTAACAGTATTTACGATTTTCATAACATAGTCTATTCCATGTTTTATTCCATTTTTGTGAATATAATCTATCATTTTTTGTGCGCCACGTTTATTAATACTATATCCATGTGTTCCTCCAACATACAAATCTTTTTTAAGAGGATGTACTGATACACATGTTTCGTTTTTTACCAAATTATAGTCGTATATGTCTTTGTTATTTAGACGATCATTTTTATACATTAAATAACCATGGTATAAAATGTCTTTCTCTTTAAATTCACTTTCCAGTTTTGAAATTTGTTCTTTATAACCATTACATAAAATAACATCGTCCTCCATAATAATATAATAGTCATTTATTGTATCTTTTACTAACTCGAGCCACAAACCATAGTGCGACAACGCACAACCGATAAATCCACATCTACTTCCGAAATCATTACCTTGAAAAAGTTTATATAATTCTATTGTAGGCGATATCGCCAAGTCATTACCATATACAGCATCAATAATTTCGTATTCATTTTCATTTTCAGAAAATCCCGATTCTTTTAATATATTCACTACTATTTTTTTACGGTCATCCCTATGTTTTAAGTTTAAAACTTTAATTCTACACGATGTGTTTACTTTTATGGGAGGGCTGTATCGTTTTCGAATACTTTCATTTGATGCGTCATCGAATTCGCAAGAATCGCAAGAATCGCAAGAATCGCAAGACTCGTAAGATGGGGAGTGAACAAGAGGAGAAACAATAGATGAAGCTATAGGCAATATAGACGCATGAGATTCGTGAGATTTATCTAAATTAAATTGAGAAATATTATTTAATTCATAAGAGTTTAGTTTTGTTTTATCATGTCGTTCAGATGTAAGTCTACCGATATGACGACAACATATCATATTAAAAAATGCACTTCTATATCCTGCATCATACCAACGTTTTGCATAATCCGATTCAAAAAATTGATTTTCAGTATCATAATTACCCAAGCCGAGTATAGTTTCAACATCTATCATCGCCGGACGAAAGCTATAGTCTTGCCAGTAACAACAATTCGGGAAAAACAACTCTTTACTTGTAGTATGGTTATGCAGAACAACAGGAATACCCGGAATACATTCATTAGGGGGTAAAATGGTATGACCTTTGATAGCGGTGTCTGCAATGGTTTCCGAATAGTTTCTGTTGAATAAAACTTGTCGAATATTTTTAGAAGTGTGATATGTTTGAAGAACTTTTATAGAGTCTTCAACATAATTTCGTTTCGTATAAAATAAAAAGTCATCTTCCATGTGTATCCAATATTTTGGTTTGAGTTCATTTAGTTTATTCCAAATAATATTCATACTTTCTCTGTGACCCTTTTCCGATTCCGACTTCATATAAAACGTAATCCACGGAAAATTACTCTTCATATATTCCCTATCACTTTTAGACGAGTTATCATCCACGCAAAACCAATAGTCAATCTTTTCTTTATCTAACCAATGATTTAAAATAGAACCGATTGACTGTTTAAATAAATCAAGTCGTTTACATGTAGTAAATGAAATAAAAACACCATTTGCGACACCATTTGCAAGACTATTGGTGCGTTTAGATGTTCCTGAAGATACTTTATTATGGAATAAAGTTTTACTATTTTTAGGAATATCACATAACCTAGAACGATTTTTTTCAAATAAAATATTCCAACATTCATGCATCCGTTTATCAACATTGATACCATCACTTAATAACAACTGTATTGTTTCGTTGTATTCATAAAAAAAAGGAAGAGTATCGTCAGTGTCACGCATCAGCTGCTCTTTATAACAGGATAGGTTAATACAGGTTTTAATGTATTTATCAACATTATCGATACACCTGGTAATAATAATTTTTTTACAACATTCGTATCCTAACTTTTGCTTTCCACAGTAAAACCCTGCAATATTACACGAATATTCGATATGGTTAAAGTAAAAAGGCTCAAAGAGGAACAGTTTATTTGGCGGTGGTTTCATGTGTCCCAAGAATGGTTCACCCAACGAACAACAGAGTAAATACATTTCTTTTTGTAAAAGAATTTCGCAAGCTAAAGCGACTCCTTCTATTCTTTCGTGGTCAAAAATGCTGGATTTTGTCAAGTATCGAATTGCGTTTTCAAAATCATTTTGACGCATGTATAAGTCTCCCAATATAAAACAAGAATAATATCTTTCTTGAACCCACGTGTTTAGTTTATCCGCTACCATTGTATACCACTCAATCGCATCTTTAACCATACCACTATCTTTATAACTCTGTGCACAATAAAAAGCATAACGGTTGGATAATCCTTTGTCTGGTTTTTCGAGTTCAGTATAATATGCCCTTTTTAAAATTTCGGCATCCTTTTTATATTTATTAGGGTCTTTACTTCGACTCCCTTTGCGTCCCGATTCTACATAGTAATCGCCATTTATCACCACCCCTTCGACATTTTTGTTTACACATGTTAAAAATTCATGAAGAACACCATTGAATCGCCACTCAAGATGATTATTTATTAAAAGAGGGCGAACATAGGCTACATTGTCTCCTCCAAATTTCAAGTTATACATTTCTTTATTAAATAGTTGAGGTTCGGGAAGTTCAAAACTGCCATGTATACTGTCATCCGCATCAAAAATAAATAAATAGTCTGTTTTTTTATATGCATGTTGTAGAGCTAGTGTCCTATTATGTCCAAAATCACGCCATTCATCTTGAAATAGCTCTCCGTCAATATTTTTTGATTTAAAATAATTCTGTATTACATCCTGTGTACCATCAGTAGAACCTGTATCAGAAATAACCCAATACGCAAGAGGAATATAGTTTAAAATATTATCAAAAGTTTCTACAATAATATGTGCTTCATTTTTTACAATCATATTTAAACATATTGTTTTACTCTGTAGATAAAAAGTGTTTTTTATTTGAGGTGTCTTATTCTTCATATTTGTAGTATATACAACAAGTATTTAGGAATCATAAGAAAAATATATTTATATTTATTTTTGTTATAATAATAACTTTAGTATGATAAAAATAGGATAAAAATAGGATAAAAATAGGATAAAAATATTATAAAAATAAATATAATAATAAATATAGTAATATAATATAATTACACTATTATAATAAATGTCATTTACTCGTTTTCATGACGACCCGTGTAGAATAGAAAAACAACAGCAAGAATCTACCGACCCTGGAAAATGGAGGCTCAATGTCCCTGGAAACGGAGATAAGCCGTGTTTTATGATAGACCCATCTATTCGTCTACAAAAATGGGGTGCAAATTTAATGACAAATACAATAAATCTTGAAAGTTCTCTATTTGGTCTTGATAGAAACCTAACAAAAGACTGTATTCCACAAAATAATTATAAAGATGTCGTTATACCTACGTCAGCAATCGAGTACCCTTCATGTTCTCCTTTTACAGACCAGTCGAGAGTTACAAATCCAGCATGGTGGTATAGAGATTTAGAACAACCAAATTGGGACTATCTTCATTTGAATCCACAAGAGAATACATGTATGTCGTTTCAGAATAACCTTAGTACCAGAATTTTAGAAAAAGACAACTATGTTACAAAGGTTCCTTGTTTTAACTATAACACTATAGATAATACTAAAAATTTATTTAAAAAATAATGACATCAAAAATAAAATAAACAAATACGTGTAAAATAAAAAGGAAAGGATAAAACTATATATATGTAATATTTAAGAGTTAATAGAGACTAAAAAATATATTACATATATATAATAAACATATATATAATAAAATGGAAGTTGTTATCCCAATATTGGCGGCTACAGGATTAATTATGGCGGCAAATAATAAGAAAGAAAATAATATTGACGATACAAGAGCAAAAATGTTTAAAAAAGAAGCATTTACAAATATGGGCGCAGGTAGAGTAAATCCTCAAAATTATCTACCAAATACTCAAGTACCTTCTACAAATTACCCCACTGTAGACACTTCTACAAGAGGGAATATAAACCGGTTTAGAGGAGGTTCCGCTGTAACAGACAAATATTTCAATGTATCTGTAGGGGAAAGAGTACTTGAACAAGGCGACCAATTTGGTAACCCATATTTTAATAACGGAAACGGAAACGGAAACAACGACGGCAATGGAAACAACGGCAACACTAATGACGAAAATATAACATCGCTAACTGGACAAAAAATTAATGTATCAAATTTTGAGCACAATAATATGGTACCGTTTTTTGGTTCAAGAATAAGAGGTCGCACAACTGACGCTGATACTCATGAGTCTATTTTAGATAGCTATAGTGGGTCGGGTAGTCAAAAAATATGCAAAGAAGAACGCGCGCCTTTATTTGCACCTGAGGCGAATATGCAATATCCAAGTGGAATGCCGAATTTTACGTCATTTTTTCAGTCACGCGTCAATCCTGGGACTCAAATGGCGAATGTAAAACCTTGGGAAGAAGTGCATGTTGCTCCGGGATTAAATCAGGGTTTCACGTCTTGCGGAAGTAACGGTTATAACTCGGGTATGGAAGCACGCGATTTATGGGTGGACAGGAATGTAGACGAGCTGCGAACCGTGAACAATCCCAAACTTACATACAGTTTAGAAAATCACGAAGGACCTTCTTATAACTGGAATGTTCAACAACCTCCTAGCGCCAACACATATGGACACGTCGAAAAATTCTTGCCCGACAAGTTCTACTTAAACACTCCTGATAGATGGTTTACTACTACTGGTTTGGAAAAAGCACAGTCTGGACGCCCTGAAGAGTTAATGAAAGACCAGAACCGTATATGCACCACGAAAGAATACTTCGGTGTAGACTCAAATATGAACGGAACATCGCAATATGCTCCGAAAAATTTTGAACCATCAAGAAAAGTAACGCTTGAGGGCGTTCCGGTTATAAACGCTTGTGGTGTAGGAAAATGCGAACCATCCAAACACGACTACGGGCGCGGAATAACAAGAATTCGCTCTACAAATCGGTCAAACTCCAAGGCACCATTATTTTTAGGGTCGAGTGTAAATGCAGCATTAAAGTCGTTTGTTGCACCAATATTGGAAGCTGTCCGACCCTCTAGAAAAGAAAACGTTGTCGGAAGTATCAGACCATCAGGAAATATTCAGCCAAATGGTTCGGCAGGACGTGCACATAACCCAGCAGATAGAGCACCTACAACAATTAAAGAAACGACCGAAAGTTTGCTTGACTTTAATCACTTAAACGTAACGCCACTTACCGAAGGTACAGGTTATTTAGTTTCTGACCAACAAGAAGTATATACACAACGCCAAACAACTGAACCAGAATACTTTGGACCTAGTGATGGTTCAAGTAACCAAGGGTATCGTTCTACAATGGCTGCGCGAAATCAACGCAATAATACAAATAAAGTAAGCAAAGAATATACTCCATCTGGAAATCTGTCTGCATTTAACAATAATGCAAATATAAATATTAGAAGACCTGACAAGAATAATCAGGAATGCCCTTGGAATGGAGGAGCAAGTGCCGGTTCTGGTTTAGGAGGAATGCCCCCTTCTGCAACGCAATTTGGTAAACTAAGCAAAATGCCGCAGTTCTATCAACATTCTATTCACTGTGAAAGAATTCAACCTGATGTTTTGGATGCATTTAAACGTAATCCATATACACAAAGTTTACACAGCTACGGTGGTATATAATGAGAGGCAAATAATAATAATAATATGAATAATAATAATAATAATAATAATAATAATAATAATAATAGTAATAATAATAATAATAATAATAATAATAATAATAATAATAATAATAATAATAATAATAATAATAATAATAATAATAATAATAATATCAGTAACAAGTGACGTTTACTTTTATTTTTAGACTATAAACATGTAGTTTAGGGAAGATAATTTACGCATTAATTAAAAGATAATTTACGCATTAATTAAAAGATAATTTAAATAAATCTTTATGTAGTTATATATATATATATATATATATATTACATAAAGATGTTAAAAACTGTTGGCTTACTTGCTATTTTACCAGCGCTTACTTTTGCTTTTTTTATCCCTTTTCCTGTTTCCGGTCCAACACACTCAAGTGAACGAGAGTATAGTAACAGTAAATGAACATACTCATATCACGAATAACAACAAAGAAGTTAAAATATGCTCTTTTGTAGAATATGTAGATACAATACTATGTAACAGTACCGACATATATGAAAAAAATAATAATAACCACATAAAAGAGTCAAATAATAAAATTCAAAATATTAAGAATGAAAAAAGCCTTATTGAATTTAATTTAGAAATGGATCCAAAAAACTTATGCCCTTTATTTGAACTAATAGATAAGTCATTTTGCAAATCGGATAAACATATAAAAGTAGGAGTTGAAAAAGAGAATATCGACCCAAAAGATTTATGCCCACTTCTTGAGCTTATTGAGACAAAATTGTGTTCTTAAGATATTTATTAATAATTTTTATATCTTATATTATATAATACAGTTAATATATAATATATGAAAAGTTTAAAACCATCTTCTATATTTACAGCAAATAACTCAATTCCATTAATAATTTTTGTTTTTATTTTTATCGCAGTTGGTATGTTTTTTCTTATAAAAAAAACAACTGAAAAAAAAAATCAAGATATTTCGGAGAAAAAAAATAGAATAATAGAGGAAAAAGACATATTAAATAAACCAATAGAACCGTTGTCAAATTCAGGCGTTATGGATATAAATAATGTAGAAAATAATGTAGAAAATAATGATAGTAATAACTCTTACAATACGGATCATAATACTGTGAATGAAACGTTCCAAAATGAAGTAGGGTTGTTTATAAAAAAAGATGAAACGCGTCCCGAAATATATTCACATAACCCAATATATATCCCACCATTTGATACTGGCAAAGAAACAAGGTGTGTTACAAGGCATGTAAATCGCCCCAATGAAACAAATATTGTTCAAAGTTGTTTAAACTCGGAACTAGTAAAATCGTCATCAGATGCGTCATTTTAAAAGTACAAATACAGTAATAATAATCTATAAAGCTTCAATATAAAAATAATATCAAAAGTCATATAAAAATAATTTTAAAAGATATATAAATACAATACACGTTAACTATCACTGATGTCTTTATCTTCTACTATACATAATAGAAAAAATAAAATAGCGTTTATTACTGGTGTAACAGGTCAAGATGGTTCATATTTAGCAGAATTACTACTATCAAAAAATTATATTGTTCATGGTTTAATACGCAGAGCATCTACTATAAATACATCACGAATTAGTCATATTTTTGATAATAAAGATTTAAAACTGCATTATGGAGACATAACAGACAGTTCATGTCTAGAAAAAATACTTAATTTAATCAAGAATGCGTATCCTGATATGACACGACTAGAAATATATAATTTAGCTGCCCAGTCACATGTAAAAATATCGTTTGAAATGCCGGAATACACTGCGGATACGGATGCATTTGGGACCCTTAAACTACTAGAAGCGATAAGAAATAATAACCTAGAAAAGATTTCAAGATTTTACCAGGCATCAACAAGTGAACTATATGGAAAAGTACAAGAAACGCCACAAAATGAAAAAACACCATTTTATCCACGCTCTCCATATGGTGTAGCAAAATTATATGCTTACTGGATAGTAAAAAATTACCGCGAAGCATATGGGATGTTTGCGTGCAATGGAATCCTTTTTAATCATGGTGGAGTAAGAAGAGGGCATAATTTTGTAGAAAGAAAAATAACACTAGGATTGGGTAAAATAATGCGAGGAGAAACAGATAGACTTGTTATGGGAAATATAGATGCAATGCGCGATTTAGGAAATGCCGAAGACTATGTAGAAGGGATGTGGCGAATGCTGCAACACGATATACCTGATGATTATGTATTATCCACAAATGAAACGCATACTGTTCGAGAAATGATAGAGAAAGCATTTGGGTTATGTGGATTTAAAATAAAATGGGAGGGTAGTGGAGTAAATGAGATTGGATATAATGAAAAAACCGGACAAGTAATGATTTCTATAAATGAAAAATACTATCGACCTGCGGAAGTTGATATATTACTGGGAGATTCAACAAAAGCAAGAACAGTACTGGGATGGAAACCAAAAACATCATTTGATGAGTTAATAAAACTTATGGTGGATAATGATACAAAATATCCATTGTATGTACTGTAGTCTATAGTGTATAACAATAACCGCGAATAATCATAACCGTGAATAAATATATAAATAATATTAAATAAATGAATATATATTTAATATTAAATAAATATGGAAATACTAGAAATACATGGCGACATTAAAAAGAAGTTAAAATACTTTACTGACATAAAAAAAATACCAAATATAATTTTTCACGGGGTATCTGGGTGTGGTAAGAACACACTTGTAAATAATTTTATACACGACATTTATCATAATGACAAAGAAATGATAAAAAACTATGTAATGGAAGTAAATTGTGCACATGGGAAAGGTATAAAATTTATTAGAGAAGAATTAAAATTTTTCGCAAAAACAAATATAAACTTAAAAGATGGCGAGATATTTAAAACCATTATATTATTAAATGCTGATAAACTAACAATTGATGCACAGTCAGCGTTACGTAGGTGTATTGAACTATTTAGCCATTCTACCAGATTTTTTATAATTGTTGAAGATAAGTATAAATTATTAAAACCGATTTTGTCTAGGTTTTGCGAAATATATGTACCTGAACCTATTGTAAACGGTAAAGTAATAAATTTACACAGTTATGCATTGGGTCAAGTATACAATTTAGGAAAAGTAGTAAAAAAGAAAATAGAAAGTCTTAAAAAAGATTTAAAATTAGATAAAAAATATACATTAAACGAACTTATTGAGCTTTGTTTAAAATTATATGAAAATGGGTATAATTGTTTAGATATTATAAATTTTATTCGTAACAGCTCATTGCATGAACGTAAAATATACGAATTTATGATTACCTTCAATAAGATAAAGAAAGATTTTAGAAATGAGAAATTATTGATGTTATTTATATTAAATTTTTTTCTTTTTCGTAGTGATTCCACTTTAGAAAATATTTCATTTATGTAAATGGACGACTTTTCTTTAAATAGTCTACAAGAATCTCGCAATGAGTGGTGTTCGCGATTAATTACAGTATTAACGCCTTGTATTATAGACGGTATTAAGTCAATATTTGAAGAATCATGGAAACTATGTGTTGAAAATGACGAGAAAACGAAATATTTAATGACATTCCAAAATTTTCTTTCAAGAGTTCCAAAGTGGAACCCTAATATTATTTCGCAAGAATGTTCCCGTATTAAAGACAAAAGCAATTGTACATATATTTCAGACCTTATAACATGTGTGCATATCATTCAGTTAAAAATGTTATCATGTATGCGTGTTGGAACAAAACAGAAGAAGATAGATGTAAATATTCCATCTTTAGAAGACTTTGTTCACCATGTATATATAAATGCTGCGCGCAAAGTATACACAAATGTATATTTATTTGAAATGGGTATATCATCATTAAAGGCTCAAAAAAATTCAAGAGAACTGGAGATTATTATTAAAGAATGTATTTTACAGACAGTTCGCGAAACAATTCCAGTCGAAGAATTATTAAAGTTGTATATGAACGAAACGGTAGAAAATGCTATCGAAGTTCATGAAAGGGAGGAAATTATTTCACAAGAACCTATTATTGACAAACCCGTTGCAGGCAATATTTCTGAACCAGCAAAGACACCTATGACCGCAAAACAACTCGCCGAAGAAGCCGAAACACTTTCGAAAATAAAAGCAGCGTCTATGGCATCTACACCCGAAGCATCTGCTGCATCATCTATTGCATCATCAAGTGCATCTGGTGTAAGTTTTAATATGGACAATAATCAAGTAATACCAATTGAAAATATATCTAGCGAGTCTCGTCAAGATGATGATGACGAGGAAGATGATGACGATGACAATAATTATGACGATGACAATGACGATGAAAATATTAAGTTAAGTATAGGCGACAATGTTGAGTTGAATGTTGACCCATTTCCAAGTGAAGATGATGACAATGACAGTAACATTGATTTAAAAATAGAAGAAATCCCCATGATTGACGAATTTTAAAAAAATAAAAAAAGGATGTAATAAATATTTAATAAAGATGTAATAAATATTTATAGCTACTATTCGTAAAAACTCATAATAGATTATTCCTTTATAAAATAAATGGACAATTTATATGTTTCTGCCGGAATTGTTGCATGTATCTTTCTTTTAGCAAAATTCATAGAAATACGGTTTGTTTCAAAACCAAGCGAAGATGAAGCACCCGACTCAAAACCAATGAAGACTGCACTACGTGATGCTGCTATTGTATTTGTTTGTTATATTTTAGGTCATTTTATCATTACTCAATTCAATGAGTCTCCTGTTATTTTAGGCACTAAGCCTGATGTGTTTACAGATGCACCAGGGTTTTAAACGTTTTAGACGCGCATCCACCATATACATACTTATCACTAGTTGAAAATTTTGTAAATATATAAAAATATATATTTACATAATATATCATATATACCATGACAAGTTTTGTAAATGTAAAAGACCTCAGACAATTTTTAAATGATACAAAAGATAACTGGAATTACATAACTCCTTTAGATTTTTATAATAACTATTATTTAAAAAAAAAAGATTACTTTTTACTAGACATTAGAACACCAAGTGAATACAAAAAAATGCACATAAAAGGCGCTAAAAATATATTTTGGTTAGATATGTTAGATGAAAAAAATTTGAAAAAAATACCAAAAAATAAGACAATATTTTTAATATGTTATGTAGGTCACACAAGTAGTCAAGTAATGACTCTATTAAAATTGTTGGGTTATGATGTAGTTTCAATTAAATTTGGGTACGGATTATCTCCAGTAAAGGAAATTCCCGTCGCTGGATGGTTGGACTATGGTCTACCGGTAGAAAAAACATGCAAAAAATAGGAAATAACTAGATAAATAATTATTATACTTTTATAGGTACAATAATAATTTTATAGGTACAATAATAATTTTATAGGTACAATAATAATTTTATAGGTACAATAATAATTTTATAGGTACAATAATATATTACATCACTCCATATAAGACGGCATCTTATCGATATTTAGTATTCTATGTGACGATTTAACCTTTTTCTTGGGAAATTCATAATCCGCAAAAATTGGCTTCGACAACTGTGCTTGTGGTGTATGGTTATGTACACTTCGCGCAATCATCTTATATAATTTAAAATCCGGATAACGCTCCTCGCCATTCGCCTTATACAAAATATTCCTATTTTGGTCATCCGTAACCCACTCCACTATCAACTTGGACAAAGGCTCCTTTTTACATATCGCAGCAACATTACTTATATCATCAATAAAATAATCAAAAATAGAACAGCCCAGGCGACACAAATCAAAGCTATAATTCGGTTCTAAGCGAGGTTTCTTATCGTTAAAATAAGGTTCGCAGTTATATTGTGTAGCGGCATCGCCGTTCATACTGAAACTGTCGCTACATATGACCTTGGATTTATATTTGTAAATAGCGCGACCAAAGTCAATAATTTTGAAGACGCGATTATAGGTAGGAACGCGGTAATATTTCTTATTGTAATGATAATATATGTACTCTTTTTCCGTGTATACATACATAATATTATTTGTATGTAAGTCATTGTGAGTAAATCCGAATAGTTTTTGATAAGTAATAAGTGTCATAATAACCTGCATTAAGGCAGACCTCCACTCATTTTCGGTCATTTCCTTTTCTTGCATCATGAGAGAGTCGAGAGTATTTTCGCATTTCTCTAGCATAATTGCCGATACTGGGAAATTTTTAATTGTTGCCCATAGGGTTTCATCATCTTCGTATCCATCATCACAATCTTCAGATTCATCTTCTCTTTCACTATAACTATCATTATCATTATCATTATCATTATCATTATCATTATCACTATCACTATCACTATGATTCTTATTATTGTGATCTTTGTTCTTACCCTGACAAATACTACCTTCTTCGCTATACTGTTTATCCGAAATATTTTTTGAGTTTTTTTTATTCTCTTTTTTACCACCGCTTACAGGGTCATCGAGACAAATAATATCATCAATATCACAGTCACTTCCCGAGCCATCTTCGCTTGTATAAGATGAACGCGACGAGCATGAACCGGATATAAAAGAGTCACTTTCGTCATCGTTAGCAAATTGGTAGTCTTTGTTTAATACGATACTGTCTACTTCTTCAACTATATTGGTATTATCGGAAGTAACATCATCTAAATTCGAAACTAATACTTTTTCATCAGCTAATAATGATGATGGAAGATTACTTTCGGCGGAAACATTAAATATAGAATTCAACTCATTGTTTATTTTGTCAAACTCTTCATGAACGACAATAAATGATTCATTTATTATTTCATTTTTTTCAATAGTAATTTTTTCCTTCTTATTTTTTGTATTTTTTTTTTGTCTATTTGCATATTTTGACTCAGTGTTATCATGTTCAATATTATTGTCATCGTCATCATCTGAAAATTCAATGTCTTCAATCTCAAAAAGAATATTCTTATTCTTATTAAAATAGGGATTTTTATCTAAACACTCTATATCATCAATTACGTTATAATAAAATTCTTTTTTAATAGCATTAAAAGAACCATAGAAATTAAGACCATGAATAAATTCATGGCAGTTTAAAACTTGGCTAGATAAATATGAAAAAAAAGAGTCAACATATGCTGCATTATTTTTATCATTTGCTTTTAACAGCCCTCTTCTCTCAAGTTTTGATAGCACTGGAATATCTAAAACATTCTCGTTTAAATTTTCATATTTTCCCAACATGTATTTAACAGGATCAATCAAAGGAGAAAATTTAATAAAAATAGGTTTATGAAGAATTGTTAAAGACTGGGAAGTACTTTTGAAAGCATCTACTACCGCCGCCTGTATGTTATTTTTATCAACAACGCCAGATAAAACAGATACATAAAAACGCTGGTTCAAGTTAATAGAGTTATAGTTTGTTTCATTTAAATTAAAGTAGTTTTCGTAAATAGGCATATAGTTTTTACTGTTTACTATCCCAAGTTCAGATTCTTCTAAAGAAGCAAAAAAGTCACGATTGTTAATCTTTCTATAATTTAGAGAAAATGTACTTTCTCCAAATACAGGCTCACTGTCGCAAATATCCATTGTTGATTACTTAATTATTTAAATACATATTTTTATTCCTTTTTAAACTAATAAAAAGACTAAATAATAAAGTTAGTATGTTGAAAGTTAGTACGTTGAAAGTTAGTATGTTGAAAGTTACACCGACCGAAAAGAAAAATGAGACAAAGCAAAACTTATTTATATATTCTATAACTATGTTTTACACCTTTTAACATTTCAAACGCCGATTTTATAATAAAATTGAAATATAAATAATCAAAAATATAGTATTTATATTTAAGATGAGTTCAGTTACCGAAGAAATACAACAACTACAATCAAGAATATTAGAATTGGAAAAACAACAAAAAGAAAAAGATGAAATTGATAAAAAACATTCAATAGACCATAATTTTAAGGTCATAAATGATGTATTAACTGAAAAGAAAAGTGCGATTAAAAATAATAGATATTCTAAATCAGTTCCATTAGCAAGATATTACGACCAAGAACTTGTTACACATTTAGAAGCTGTTTATAATATTCTACAAATTGTAGATGAAAGATTAAAAAAATTAGAAGAAAAATAATCGGCGTTTGAAATGAAAAAAGGTTTAAATAATTTGTTAAATGTTTCTTTTGTATTTTATTTTGTAATATATCTTTTATAACCTTATCTATGTCTTCATAGGTATTTGGACTTTGCTTTTTAATGTAATGTTTTAACTGACTAAAAAATTCCTCAATAGAATTTGTTTCTGGATGATATGGAACCGAATATAATAATTTATTACTATCATTTTCTATCTTATCCTTTATCAACTTTGATTTATGAATAACCGCATTATCCATAATTATTAAATAATTTTTATAATTATTTTTAATGAATTCATCATAAAATTCTAATATATCCGTTGTTTTTACTCCTCCCTTTCTTTCACCATATAATTTCCAACCAACCACTTTATCTGCACTAATAGCACATAACAAATTATATCGCTTATATGGATATTTGTGTGTCTTTTTAATAACTCTTGTTCCACTTCTACTACGACCATATGAATGTGTCATATTCAAATATATTGAGGTTTCATCCATGCATATTGTTTTACGATAGTCATAATCATTTAATTTATTATAAAATTCAACTAAATCTTGTTTTTCTTGTCCTTCTCGTTTTTCAGGATAATATTTACTACGCAAACGCTTTCGTGTTATTTTCATTCTGTTTAAAATATTATTGATACTTCTATCTGTTAGTATAACATTAAATTCATCATTTACTAATTTAGAATATTCCCATAATGTCGTAGTTGGGTCTCTTTTTACTTGTTCTTTTACAAAATTTTCTATTTCAGGAGTTATTTTTAGATTATGATTTTTGCGTGTTTTTCTACGAATATCTCCTTGCAGTAACTAAAACATGGACAAAAATATATACTGGTCCAGGAATGAATCCACTTGGTTTATGGTATAATTATGAGTAATATATTCTATTTTAACAAGCTGAATCATGTTCAAATCTATTTGTTCAATGTTCAAAAATTACTTTTGAAGTAAGTTAATTATTTCAGAAGAAAAATTAAAAATAAAATATTTCCACAAAATCTTTCAGTTCAAATTCTCTATTATTATAATGTGAATGTATCATTTCATAAATTTGCTGATAAATTGGATAGTGCATAAGTCTGGCTTTAACACTTTCACATTGATTCGGTCTAGAATTTATTTCTAGCAGCCAAGGATGATTATTTATATCAAATAAAATATCCCATCCAGTTAGCCAAAATTCAACAACATGATTATTCAACATTTTCTTAGAAATATGTGGCATAACTCTTTTAGTAATATCAATAACGATTGGCTTAAGCAACTCTAATTCACATGGATTTTTGCAGCTTTTTATAATACCATGCGGATTATTTACTAAAATTGTAAAATGAGTATCTTTTGTTATACTTTCAGAGTATTTTTTCTTACACATTCTCACCATTGTTTTTGTATGTAGAAAAACACGTATTTTACCATTTATTTTCACCCACAATACATAAACACGCTCATCCTCTTTTCTACCTTCATTTAATCGCATATTTTTCACTCCTTCTTGAACAACGACAGGTACTTTTTCAAGAATATCAGGACGATATATTAGATTATTTCCAATACTAATACCAATGCTTTTCGATCCAACGCCAAAAATAGATTTTACGAAATATTTTTGGGTTTGGACAAGTGGTAACTTACGAAAATCTTCTTTTTTGGTTGCTATAAATGTTTTTGGATAATATGGGGAACCTTCAACCCATTTTGACAATGACATTTTATTAATATAGCGATTATTATCCACATCTGTAAAATTTATACTATAACAACCACTTCTATTTTTACTTGTAATAAATGCATTCTTTTTTTTAGAGTCATTTTTAAATCCATAAAATTTTATGAATTCATGAAAGCCACCATTAAACAAATTTGAGTCACTAATCGCAATATTGCTATTATAATCATTAAATTTTATATTTTTATTTTCTAATGTTAGCCAGATTGCTCTAATTTTAGTTTGTAAACTAATTTGATTATTATTAAGAATTTCTTGTAATAGTTTTTCTTTTAAAGTATTGACCTCTTTATCTTGTTTATCTTCATTTTTTGTTGCAAAAATAGATAAAACATTATTCATATCTTAATAAATATATTTTTTCTATAAAAAAAATGCATTGAAATCATCTAAATTATCTAAAAAAGCCATTTCAATGTATTCGTTGTTTTGATATTTTTTTTGCATTGTACTATAATATTTCATTTTATCTTGATGAGGTGTTGTTCTTGTTAAATTTTTATTAGCAGTTGATAATGCGTAATAATAATTTCGACTATGATTTGCATAAAATCTAAAATTATATTTTTTTGCTCTCATAATAAAAAATTCAGGATCTGACTGGGGTATGGGTCTTATGACGAGTCATTTAACAAAACTTCAATTAGATGAGATCAGTAATAAAGATATGTATATTTACAATCCACTCTATCGTGCCAATTTGGCTAAACGCATCCAAAAATATATTGGACGTGGATTCAAATGGGTGCTCCCAATTACATACGAACCACTTGAAGAATATAGCCATAGTCTTGGTGATATTCGAGAATATATTTCTGAAACATTTATTCCAGAACTAACGACATTTGAAGAATTTATGCTGAAAAAATCACATCAGCAAACAAATACACAAACTGCCTGTTATTCAGAAGATGAAGAAGAAGAAGGAAATTGTGTTTATGTCAGTCCAGAAGGAAGTAAAAATACCAAAGTTATTGAAGAGGAAT
>Ga0194119_10002700_pt1 | contig 29576 bp, 28 predicted proteins | sample TA2MahC100mmetaG_FD_148620 | JGI IMG/M metagenome (GOLD analysis project Ga0194119, IMG submission 148620) | Freshwater microbial communities from Lake Tanganyika, Tanzania - TA2015018 Mahale Deep Cast 100m | ecosystem: Environmental > Aquatic > Freshwater > Lake | place: Tanzania: Lake...
AACCTTTAATGAATTCAAGAAGGCAATTAATTCTCTTTTGGAATTCTCATCTACACATGCTTTATCAAAGAACGAAAAACTTTCTCAGAAATATTTTAAAATTAAATCCGCTCGGCTTAAGAAAAAAATCGCCGCTTAATTTTTTTAACAAAGTAATGTCTCAACTGACTTCTCGAAAATGATTCGGACAAGAGTGAGTATTTATAGTAGTTTGTTATGTGGATGTGATTGAAATAACCACCCCTATTTCCCCTCCTTCGCAAGGAGGGGACAAGGGGAGGTAATCAATACTATTTTGTTTGCATTATCTCAATTCTTAGATTTGGGCAAAACAATTACTGGTTTTAACCGGTATCATCGGAGTGGAACAAACAAATGGGAAGTTTCTAAAATATGACTGAAATATTTAATAAGAAAGAATATGCAAAAAAAAGGCAACATTTACGAAGGAACATGACAAATGCGGAAATATACCTTTGGTCGAAGTTAAAGGGCAAGCAAATTAATGGATTGAAATTTAGGAGACAATATGGAATTAACCAATATATCGTTGATTTTTATTGCCCTGAACTAAGATTGGCAATAGAAATTGATGGAGGTGTTCATTATTATGATTCAAGGAGAGTAACTGATTTGCAACGGAAAAACGATATAGAGGTTTTGGGAATTAAGGTATTACGATATACCAATATTGACGTTATTAAAAACATCAAAGGTGTTATTCAAGATATTATCGAAAAGACCACCCCTATTTCCCCTCCTTCAGAAGGAGGGGATAAGGGGAGGTGATAAGTTAAAGTTTTTATGCATCCTCTTTTAGAAGGATGTGGCAAATGGTTGCAAAAAATCAGTTTCTTCAAATTACCTCTTTCATAAAGGATTGTCTGCGCCTGCTCGTTGTGTTCGATAATGTACAGGGTAAATACATTTGTTTTGTTTCGATGAAATAGTAATTTAATCGAATAAACATTACATGAGGGTTTATAAGTGAAAAATCACGAGGTGGCATTACTTTTCGGAAAAATTGCTGACGTATTGGAACTAAAGGGCGAAAATACCTTTCGCATCAACTCGTACCGCAAAGCGGCGAGGGTAATTGAGGATTTAACAGAAGATATTGAAGTCCTTGCGAGAGAAGATAAATTGACCAACATTCCCGGTGTAGGCAAAGGAACGGCAGATAAAATTGTGGAATACCTCAATACGGGAAAGATGTCCAAATATGAGGAGGCAACAAAAGGGATATCTGAAGAAACGGTCGAACTCATGCAGATACCGGGTTTGGGGCCAAAAACGGTTGCAATGCTTCACAAGGAGCTTGGCATTATCAATTTAAGCGATGTGGAAAATGCCATTCATGCCGGAAAGTTAAAGGGCTTATTCGGGATGGGAGAAAAAAAGATTGAGAATATCATAAAAGGTATTGAATTGTACAAAACAAGCCAGCAGCGCATCTCAATCGGGATGGCATATCCTGTGGTAATGAGGATTATTGAACGATTGAAAAAAAATCCAAAAGTGAAGGAGATACAGGCAGCCGGTTCTTTGCGAAGGATGAAAGAGACGGTGGGAGATATTGATATCCTCGCGACAGGGAGCGACGGAGCGGAAATAATAAAATCATTTGTTGCCATGCCGGGGGTTACTCTGATACTTGCTTCGGGCAGCACAAAGGGCAGCGTCAGACTGGAAGAGGGTGTTCAGGCAGACCTAAGGGTGGTAAATGAGGATGAATATGGTTCCGCCCTGCAATACTTTACCGGATCAAAGGAACACAACGTTCACCTCCGGGAACTGGCAAAGAAAAAGGGATATAAAATCAGTGAATATGGTATTTTCGAAGGTGAGAAAAAACTGGGAGGACGGTATGAATCCGATATTTACAAAAAATTGGGAATGGATTGGATTCCTCCTGAATTGCGCGAAAACAGAGGAGAACTGGAAGCCGCCATTGAGAAAAGATTGCCAAAATTGATTGAATATTCCGACATTAAAGGAGATCTTCATAATCATTCCGATTGGAGTGACGGAAACTGTACCTTTGAGGAAATGGCCGAACATGCGGTGAAAAGGGGATATAAATATATGGTAGTGTCAGACCATTCCAAATCTCTCCATGTGGCAAACGGATTAACCGATGACCGGTTGCTCAAGGAAATCGAAGAAATTGACAAACTGAATGAAAAATTGAAAGGGTTTGCGTTGCTGAAGGCTTCCGAGGTAGATATCAAAACAGACGGAACCCTTGATTTTTCAAATAAAATACTGGAAAAACTGGATATAGTGATAGCTTCCATCCATAGCGGTTTCAAGCAGGAGAAAGAGAAGATAACGAAAAGAATGATTGATGCCATACATAATCCGTATGTCAACATTATAGCGCACCCGACGGGACGCCTTATCAGCAAACGTGTTGGATATGATGTTGATATTGAAAAGGTGATGGAAGCATGTGCGGAAACCGGCACAGCCCTGGAAATCAATTGTTATTACGACCGGCTTGACCTGAATGATGTATATTGCAAAAAAGCAAAAGAGATGGGGGTGAAAATTGCCATTAGCACTGATTCCCATTATGTGGATCAAATGTGGATGATGGAACTGGGAGTGGGAATTGCCAGGAGAGGCTGGCTTGAACCACAGGATGTAATAAATACGTATTCGCTGGATAAATTGATGGCTTTTTGCAGAAAGAAAAGGAAGAAAGGCTAATGTCTTTCGTGCAAGTGAATGCAAGGGATATGCAATGGTTCGAATATGAAAGCAATAAAAAGTGTTGCCAATATCACCAGAAACGATATTGGGGAATTTCTGCATGTGGCTGCAAAAATTCCTCTCAGGCCGGAATTCCGGGAATTTTCACCGGAAGAAGCAAATGAATCCCTGATGGAACTTAAGGCGAGGAAGATACGAGGCTCGAAGGTATTACGATTGGAGTAATCCCACTGTATTTATAGTGTCAAAATTTAGTTTTTTTGAAAAATTGCCCATGCCTTAACCCCATGCTGAAGCATGGGGGTTAAGGGGAGAAATAATCATGGGCTTCAGCCCTGAGGCAAAATTAGCCCAATATCTTTCACTGTACTAGGTTGTAGAGACAGGTTTCAAACCTGTCTCTGCCAAAGCCGGTGTATTTGTTGTGGATATCTCCGCACTAAAGTGCGGAGTTAATGGAGGTGAAATGTGCTCCATGCATCAATATTAGAGGCACATTATAAAATAAGGGAAATCGAAGTCTTTTTTAAAAAACTAAAGTGTTAGTGATATTCAGTGTTTGCCGGGTTCAAGGGTTTTGCCTGAACGAGTTGAAATTATGTATGTTTCCAGCGCCTTCATTCTCAAATCATCATCGGCAAGCACGGCGCCTTCCAGAGGATTCTGAATGCACCAGTTTATCATATCCCGCAAGAGGGCAACCTTTCCTGTTTGTGTCTGATACTTTGGATACGTTTCAGGATGCGTGTTTGAGGCGTCGGGATGGCACATGTCGCAAGAAACGCCGTTTCCCCCAAGAGCAGGGTCGTGAAATAATTCATACCCTTCGGCAATTAACCGATCCATTTCCGCCTTCCAAATTCTCTGTTGTCTTTCCGGATGAGGTTTATCTCCGTGCACGAGAATGAGGGGAAGTTCTTCAATATCCCTGACACGTTCGAAGGGCAGTCCGTTCACCGATACATAAATCGTACTTTCCGATTCAGGTAATTTCGCGGTGATTTCATCTTCGCAAAATTCCATTAAAGACATGAGAAGCTGCGCTACCTGCCTGGCTTTCGTTTCCGGCATAACTTCGCCTTCATAGCATCCCTCGGCAATAACCTTCTTTCTTCCGTCGCAGGCAGTGACAATCTGAACAGACTTTTCTGCCGGTTGTTGTATTGCCATATCACGGGCATTAACAACATTGCGATCATCGCTGCCGTAATTAATTATGAGAAATAATGTGACGAAAAGAATAAAAAACAGGCTATGTATGATTTTCATTGTATTTCTCCTATGGGATAAATGCTTTATTTTAAAAAGTTGTCTTTCAGTAATTGTTATCTACAGAGAAATCAGTATGATGGACCATGCACCGGCTCTGTGATAGCGACTACCTTTTCATAGGAAACCGGCAGGGGGTTCCGCGTCCATGGCATGTATGTCATATTAATATTTCCGTTGCTCAGCGTGTCTATTTTGCCCCATCCGGTGCCGTCAAGCTGGTTAAAGGGGTCTGCTCTATCCATCTGTATTGTGTATTTTGGAATGCCTTGCGGTGCGTATGGCCAGGGCCATGCGGTGGAAAGCAGACCGTGAAAAATGATGTTTCCTATTTTATTGGTAAGCACCTGATGCGTGTGTCCGTGAATAACGGTTACCGCGCTAAAAGGTGATAATAGTTTCTGTACCTCGTCCGCGTCGTCTGTCCAGAAATTCCAAGGTTTGTAATATTTATACAGAGGAGAATGGGAAAAAACCACTATGGGGGTATCTTTTCTGAGGGTTGCCAGGTCATTGCTTAACCACGCGCGCTGTTCTTCCCCAACAGTAAAAGGTTTGCCTTTCGGGTTATCCAACTGTGCCATAAACAGCATTCGTTCCATAGGAGCCATTTTTGATTGTGTCCAGTAATCTTCAACAATTACACTGTTCAATACGATAAAATGAACGCCTTTATAATCGAAAGAGTATGTGGGATTCCCGAAAAATTCCCTCCACGCCTCTCCCATATCATAATACCAGTCGTGTTCGCCTACCATCATGTAAACTTTGGGTTTTAATTCGGCTAATATTTCTTTTCCGAGTGAGAGTTCATCCCTCAGCCCCAGTTGAGCAAGGTCTCCCCCGTAAAAAACAAAATCAGGCTGCGGATCCATGGCATTTACATCTTCAACGGCCTTTATTAAGGATTTGGCGAATCTATGCTCCTTTCCACGGGCTAACAGATGTGAGTCTGATATGTAGGCAAACATAAATTCGTTTGCGATTGTTGTTGCTGCTGCTTCTCTTTGTTCAGTCAAATTTTGAGCGTATTGTGACGCGCAGCCCGAACTGACGACAATGATACCGGTTGCGACAGCAGTCTTTAAAAATTCTCTGCGGTTGAGTTCTGATAACGAAGGATACTCTGATAATGAACTATTTCGTTTTTTATTTTTGCTCATAACATTGTTCTCCGGTAAAAAATTTATCTATAGTATTCCGTTGTCCGATTTAAGGTTTAGGGGACGAAACAAGCTCCGATATGGTATCACCGGTAAGGGATTTCATAAATTCCACCAAATCTTTCTTTTCTGCTTCAGTCAGATTCAGGGGTCTGATGCCGCCGTCCAAGTTGGGATTCGGGATGCCGCCTTTATTATAAAAATCGATTACGCTTTCCAGAGTAGGTTCGCTGCCGTCGTGCATATAGGGCGCAGTAAGGGCGATGTTCCGTAATCCTGATGTCTTAAAAGCCCCGATATCTTTGGATTGTTTGGTTACAGTATAGCGTCCGAGCGCTGATGATCCTTTTTTGCTTGAAAGAACGTTTGGTTCCACGTTTGAACTTGCAGCCTCGCGTGCTATTGCTTCGAAATCATTATCTTTCATCGCGACTCCGATATTATGAAAAGCATTATCGGTGAAAAAGGGATAAGCCATGTTAAACTCATGGCAGGTAATACAACGCGCTTTTCCCCTGAATAACTCCCATCCCCTGCCGGCAAATTCGCTGATAGCGTTTTTATCGCCTGAAATAAAACGGTCGAAAGGGGAATCGAAGGAAATAAGCGTTCGTTCGAAAGAGGCAATCGCCTGTGCTAGTTGGTCAATGGTTATTTTATTTGAGCCAAATACGGAATTAAAAGAAGTTTTGTATTCAGGGATTTTTGAAATCTTTTTTACAACGGCGTCATGAGAAGGCATGCCCATTTCTACCGGATTAATTAAAGGTTGTTTGGCCTGTTCCTCCAACGTTGAAGCCCTTCCATCCCAGAACTGCAAGTCAAAAAATGCGGTGTTAACAACCGTTGGGCTGTTTCGTACTCCTTTTTGGCCTTTAATTCCGATGGCAAGCATTTCCCCATCGGCAAACCCTTTTTGCGGATCGTGACACGTTGCGCAGCTTACCGTATCGTCAGCGGAAAGGCGTTTGTCGAAGTAAAGAAGTTTTCCTAATTCTATCTTTTCCTTTGTTAGGGGATTCTCTTCCGGGATTATAGGCTCCAGCACTCCTTCCGGTAAATTGAGAAGATACGGTTCATTTGCCGGAGTTGAAAATACTTTTGATGGATAAAGACTGAAAATAGAAAATACGATAATACTACTGATATGCGATATTACGATGGCAGATATATTGCGGCTGAATATTTGCACTATTTCCCCCTTTCGCCTGTATAAAATGTGTATTATATTTTACCACCGGCAGCGTAATTGTTGTTGCTTTGCCGGGAAAGTTTCAAATGCAAATGATATTTGTGGAATTAGGGATGTATCCCCTGTGAAGTACCTGTTTATAAACTATACAATATTTTTGTAACATAGTTCCAACTTTTTTTAAATACCTCAAATCGGGCGGGCTGTTGGGAGCATTCCCGATTTTTTGTAAAAAAGCAATTACCATATATTCTGCCTGATATGAAAAGTTCCTTAACGCACAGAGAAACTCAACCCTTCGACTCCGCTCAGGGTGACAGTAAGCGTCATCTATGAAAAAGCATGTCATGCTGAGAGGAGTCAAAGCATAATAAATGATGAGTTTTAAAAAAAATCGGGAATGCTCCCGGGCTGTTTAAATCAAATGCACCACGGATTAAAGAGCGTTGTCAAAAGAGAGTCGTCTATTGACTTTATTATTAACTAATGACACACTTATTTGTTGTAAATAAATGAATTCTCTCACGAAAAGACAAAGATATGCACAAAATTGGTATACCTCCCGCTTACAAAAAATTCCTGATATACGTAAAACCATACCGGTGGTTGATTGTGACTGCAACGCTATTCGGGCTGATGAAATACAACATACCGTTGATATTTCCCTGGATTTTTAAAGGAATAGTTGACGATTTGCTGAAACCGTCTTCCTATGATATCAGGAAATTATATGCCACTATGGCAATAATGATATTGCTGTATGTTGTATGGTCGGTGGTTGCGTATTTCAGATCATATTTTGCCGACAGGACAGGGCAACGGATTATTTTTGACCTGCGGCAGGAACTTTACGCGCATCTTCAAAGAATGTCGCTGAGTTTTTATGAAAAAAGGCAGGTGGGATCAATAGCGGCACGGTTGCTTGGCGATATTTCGTCCGCTCAGAATTTTGTGGGCGCTGCTTTTACAAATACCATCATGGATGCAAGTTCGATTTTTTTGAACTCCCTGATTCTGTTTCATATGAATTGGAGGCTTGCGCTTGTTTCCATTTCCATCTTTCCGTTTTACGTCATATTGAACAAGTACTTTAAAGCGCGAATAAAGAAAATGAGCAGGCAAATTCAGCAAAAAATGGAGGAAATGTCGGGAAACGTACACGAAAAGCTTGGAGGCATTTCGGCAATACAGGCATATACACGGGAAAAGAATGAAGAGTCTGTCTTTCTTCAGGATAATCGCGAGTATTTGTCGTTTCAGATGAAGAATATAAACAATAATGCCATTGCCCATTCTGTCATCGGTTTTTTAACGTATCTCGCGCCGGTGCTTGTAATCTGGTACGGGGCTGTGCAGGTTATCAAAGGGCATCTTACCATTGGTGAATTGACGGCATTTTATGCTTACCTTGGTTTGTTTTATGCTCCCCTGAACAGGCTGACGGAACTGAATATTCTTCTGGCCAATTCTCAGGCTGCGATAGAACGGATATTCGAAGTATTTAATACAACCCCTGAAATTACCCATTCATCCGATGCAAGAGAATTTGGAACGGTGAGGGGAGAAATACGTTTTATTAACGTTGGTTTTTCTTACCAACCTCCGGTGGCTACCTTGAAAAATATTAATTTGGACATTCCTGCAGGCCATACCATAGCGTTGGTTGGACCGAGCGGCGCGGGAAAATCCACTTTTGTAAAGCTAATACCGCGGTTTTATGATGTTTCCGAAGGAATGATCACTGTGGATGGATGCAATATCAGGGAGGTGAAACTTGACAGTTTGAGAAAACAAATAGCGACTGTTCCCCAGGAGCCTATTTTGTTTTCAGGAACGGTGTATGAAAACATTCTGTTTGGCAGGTCCGATGCTTCCGAATCTGATATAAAGAATGCGGCCATGTCTGCAAACGCTCATGATTTTATTTGCAAGCTTCCAGAGGGATATCAGTCTGAAATCGGAGAAGGGGGGTTGAAACTGTCAGGGGGACAGAAACAGCGTATTGCGCTGGCGCGGGCATTTTTAAAAGACGCGCCGATATTATTGTTGGATGAGGCAACGTCTTCTTTGGATTCCGGAGCGGAAAATCTGATACAACAGGCATTAAAGAGGCTAATGACCGGCAGAACAACGATCATCATCGCCCATCGCCTTTCCACAATCCAATCGGCGGATATGATTGTTGTGTTCGAAAACGGAGAGATTGTAGAGACCGGGACACATATGAAATTATTACAGGAACCATACGGGAGATATCGCCGTCTCTATGAGGAACAGTTTCATAATAAATATTTAATGGTGTGATCAATTTCTTTCGTTTTTGATTCTTTTTTTGTTGGTAGAGTTGTGAATAGATTATTTATTTTGTAATGGACAACAAAAATATTTAAAGAGGAGATGAATGTGAATTTATGGAAAGATATGCCTGCGGGCGCTGATGCCCCCGATAGTATAAACGTAATTGTCGAAATTCCGAAGGGTTCACGCAACAAGTACGAATTTGACAAGAAAACAGGGGCTTTGAAGCTCGACCGTGTGTTGTATTCCTCAATTCATTATCCGGTCGTCAACGGCAAAAGAGTAAGACCTGTTTGTTTTCCTGATGAAAATATATGGTAAAATTTCTCACTAAGAATGAAAATTTTTTCTGTCGATTATTGATAATAAAATTGTCTTTTGGTAATATATAATGATTATTATTATGTATTCTACACATAATAATAATATTTGTACTTTTGACAACTTGCCCTCACGTTAAAGTTCCTTCAGGAAAAAACCTCATAGAGAAACTGTTGTTTGTATCTTGAACTTTCAGGGAGAAGGGGTGATTAAAAATCAATAACCAAATTACATCGATTACGGTATGGTATAAAATTGTGGTTGTGTAGTAAATTTATGCCAGAATGGAGCGGAATTTATGATGTTAAGTAAAAATAAGAAATACACGATACTGATGAATTTTCTATTATTTATTTGTTTTTACTTTTACGGTAATACCGTTTGCAATGCTGAGGAACCGGGTCTGGAAAATCTGACGTATAATGTACATGGAGAAAGAGGGCGTATCCCTGTTATGCCGCAAGAGAATCCACGGGAGGGTGAATATGAAACAGAGGTAGAGTCATTTAATGTCACAGCTCCTTCTGGCAATACATTGTACGGGCTAATCAGACGCCCCATCCATCGTTTGTACTCAGATGCAAGCTTTCCCGCACTGATAGTTATTCCCGGTGATATTGAACCTGGCAGGACGCTCGCATATAGCGCCCTGGTTGAGTTGATAAGTGAAGCGGGTATTGTTGTAGTTTGTTTTAACGCGGAAGGACGCGTCAGCGATGATCTTGATGATATCGCTTCAGAGGGAACAGAAGATTACTACGGATTCAGACATCAGGACGGCCTTTATGAAATTATAAACTTTGTTAAAGAACGTGATTATGTAATTGACGAAAACATAGGGATATTCTCATATTCATTCGGCATTTCAATGGCTGCGGGATGCGTGAGCCGTCATCCGGATGCCTCAGTGAAATATATCATTGATGTGGAAGGTCCTTCCGATAGTTATGCCGCATGTTTAGAACCGTGGAGTCTCGACCGTGATGCCTCAAATGATAGGGAAAACGAGACATACGAGCTTTTTGGCCATTATTCCCTTGAACGGGACCCGTCAGAGGAAAATGTTGCTTTTTGGGAAGAGCGCGAGGCAATTCGTTACATAGGAGATTTTCGGGGATATTATTTGAGAATTCAGGGGGAATGGGATCATGCGCTTCCGCCATCCGGCAAAAGAGAATTAACAAAATTTACCCAGCCGCCCCTTTGGTGGCAAAATAAACATGCAATAGGATTAGTGGATGCGGCAATAGCAGGCGGGGTGCCATGGGTAAGGATAAATATGCGGGAGCAGGGAAACCGGGTGAATAGTAAATACAGTTTTAAAAAACAACCTGAATATTTATCCGGTTCTCGAGATGAAAGCCAGACATATCTCAGGGCGATTATTGAGTTAATCCGGTTAGCCACATAGATGGTATCTTTTTTGTTTTTCCAATCATCTGACAATATGCCTGCCCTAATCGGTCTGGAATCTTTGCTTGTTACATGTTCATCTTCCCCTTGCTTTTGTCCACTTTTTCATTCATAATCCAACAAATCGATTACAGAATAGGTTTATTTACGCAATTCGGTTGGAATAATCATTTATAAGTTACCCCGCCTGCCTGCCATCAGGCAGGACGCTGAGAATGCAGAAGAATACATTAAATAATGCTTTCATGCAAAAAGATAGCGAATGAAAACAATTATTCATAACTATGTTAATAATGGCATTGCCTGGCAGGTGAATGGGGAGATTACCGGTGCGTTGCGGGAGATATGTGATACGATTCACAAGGAAGCTAAGTATGAAATGGTCCGTAACGGACACTTCAGGAAGGTTCTGAAATACGCGGATAATCATGAATCGTACTATATAAAGCGCTATACGGCAAAGGGCGGTATTGACAGGATGAAATCGTTGTTTGTGCCGTCAAAGGCGAAACGGGAATGGGATCGGGGTTTTTTGTTGATGGAAAACGGCTTGCATACCGCAGAACCCATTGCGATAGGAGAAAAACGGAGATATGGAGGTATCAGGGAGTGTTATATTATTTCAAAGACAATTCCCAACAGTATTTCAGTAAAATCCTTTTTGCTTGAATTGCTGAAAGTTCCGGCGGGCATTATGCAAAAAAAGGAATTGTTGCGAAACCTTATGCTCTACGTAAAAAAAATGCATGACGCCGGTATTACACACGGAGAGCTTCACGCGGAAAATATCGTGGTGAATATGAATGACCCTTCGGTATTTTATTTAATCGATCCTGGCCGTACACGGTTTAGAAAGCATGTGCCGTTATCGGCAAGAAAGAAGGAATTGTCCCGGTTATTGTATTCCGTTGAAGAACTTTGCTCATGCGAGGAGATGCTTGAATTGGCGCGTTGTTATGAAATACCTCATCCGCGGGAAATTTTAGAGATGGTATTTGCGACGAAACGGCGGATATGGCACAGCAGGTCGAGGAAAAGTTTAAAGAGAAACAATGTATTTAAAATAATAAGAAAAGGGGGGTACAGGTTAAATATGAGATCGGAGTGGGATTCCGATGCGATACTGGCTCTCATAGATACACATAGTGATTCGTTACGTGAGAAACGAGAGAATATTATTAAAATCTCTCTTAAAACAGGCATTACGATTGTATCCTGTCCTGATGAAAAAATGAAAAGGGTGTGTATAAAAGAATACCGCTACCCTTCTCTGCCGAAAAGAGTTGTTTATTCCATTATCCATTCACCCGCACGAAAGGCGTGGCTTGCCGCACACGGTCTTTTAGCGTTAAAATTCAATACCCCTCAGCCGATTGCGCTTTGCGAAAGCAGGAAAAATGGCATTCTGGAGAAGAGTTTTATTGTAATGGAAGACGCGTCAGGCAATATGCCAAGCAATCAATATGTAACACAAAAATTCAGCAAAATATGTTGTGAATCTGATTACAGAAAAAAAAGAGGATTCGTTATAAGGCTTGCAGATTCTTTCAGGAAACTGCATGACGCACAGGTATACCATGCTGATATGAAGGCAAATAATATTTTAGTGGGAGAATTGCAGGATTCATGGAATTTTTATATTTTAGATCTGGACAGGGTGTACTTTAACCGGGCGATTACACGAGACGAGCGTATCAGAAATTTGTCTCAAATAAACGCGTCGATGCCGAATTGCATGACATATACCGACAGGCTCCGATTTTATAAAGCGTACGTGAACAGAACAGAGATGAATAATGAGGATAAGGAAATTATCAGGGAAATTGTTACGGCCAGCCTAGCGAGAAAACACGTCTGGCAGCCCGGAATAATAGCTTCCCGGTAGGATTATGTGTGCGCTGAGACAATATTGCGAATAATGCTCTAAATGCCGGAACCGTCGGAAAAGTTAATATTGCAATATTTCGGACCAGTGTCGGATATTTCATTTAAGTGTCTCCAGCGGCCGGCTCTGGGGTCTTCTCCCGGTTGAACAGGCGTTGTACAGCATTCGCAGCCGATGCTGGGATAATTTTTATTATGCAAAGGGTGAATAGGTACGTCATTTTCAAGTAAGTAGGATTCTATTTGTTCATCAGACCAGTCAAAAATCGGATGGAGTGTATATCCTTCTATTCTTGGGTCTCTCAGCAAGGGTTCTAATTTCGCGCGTTTTCCTCCCTCCGTTTGTCTTAAACCAACCATGGACAGCTTTAAATTATTGTTTTTCATATAACTGAGATAGGGAACTTCTTTTCGTAAACGGCAGCATTCTTTTTGGCCGTCAATATATTGATATAATTTCTTACCATACCGGTTTTCTTGCTGTTCTATAGTAAATTCAGGATACAATGATACTATGTTTAATTTGTAACGTAAGATAAACTCATCCCGGAGTTGCAGAGTTTCAGAGAAATGATATCCTGTGTCAACAAACAAAATATAATTTTCAAGTCCCATAGTATAAAAAAAATGCATTAGCACGGAGGCCGTCTTTTGCATGCTGCTTAATAAAATTGTATCTTTTCCAAAATTACCGATTGCCCATTGCATCCGTTCCAAGGCGGAAGATTCTTTCAGTTTTTTATTAATTGAGACAATATCCAGTTGTAGTGTTTGTTCCATTCGTTTTGTATGACTCCTGTTATCCCTTACAAGTTCATAGATTGTGATTTATTAAAGGTTGTGGTTGTAAAGTGAAGATCGTCTTCGCTCTACTTTTTCAGAAAACCTATCTCAGTTTATTATCGAATGAACAATGAGTCAAGCAATAAGTAAGGTGTTTTGCAAATTGTCATTGACTTTGCATTTGTTAACTTGTAAAATGCAAAATCTCTATTAGATACTTGCATTACAAGTAGTTACGATTGTTTTCAACGATGTAAATTTATCTATGTTTATTGGTGTTGATATAGTAGAAATAAACCGAATAAAGAAGTTGTGCATTTCCAACGAAAAGTTCTTGAATAAAATTTATACCAAAAAAGAACTGGAATACTGTTTGTCGAAGAAAAACAGACATCAGCATTTGGCTGCCCGTTTTGCAACAAAAGAAGCTATGTTTAAGGCATTGGGAACAGGATGGACGGGTAAAATAAGATGGACAGATGTCGAATTGTTGAATGACGAAAAAGGAAAACCATACTTAAATTTTTATGGGAATGTGAAAGAATTAGTTGAGGAAAAGAATATTAATGCTGCTGAGGTCTCAGTATCTCATTGTAATGATTATGCTATTGCCCAGGTATTATTGGTGCCGGGAACAGAATCTTTACCGGTAGCGGCTTCAAAAATGTAAACGATTAAAAAGGGTAATTACATGAAAAAACTTGTGCTCATCAATCCGCATCCGATAGGCAACGTAGGAGAAGAAAATGTTTCCGTATTAAATCAAATGCCGGTAAATCTTGGTTATTTGAAAGCGTTAACACCGGGTAACTGGTGCGTTGATATCATTGATGAAACACAGGAACATGCGATAGATGAAACCACAGGCGATATTACCTTTGGGGGAGCGGATTTGGTAGGAATTACCTCGGTAAGTTATCAGGCTGACCGCGCATATAAAATAGCAACCGCATGCAGAAAAAGGGGAATTCCCGTTATCATGGGTGGCATTCATGCTACGAGCAATCCGGATGAGGCAGCGAGATATGTTGATTGTGTGGTAATCAGAGAGGCTATCACCCTTTGGGCAAAAATCATTGATGATTTCGAAACGGGTTGTCTCCAGAAAAGATATGACGGGGGCCTTACTCCGATGGAGATATACTGCAATTTGTATTCAGACAGAAAGTTTTTGAAAGATAAATATAAATACCGGTATTCCGGGATTATTACCACTGCGGGATGTCCTTTTGCCTGTGAATTTTGTTCCGTACCCCAGTTTCAAGGTCAAAAATACAGGGAACGGCCTATCGAGGATATATTGAATGAGTTTGAATCAATAAAGGGACAGTACCGCGGATTGATATTGACGGACGAAAATTTTTACGGGCACAGCAAGAAATCAAACGAACGCGTTCGCAATCTTTTTAAAGGTATGGTGGAAAGAGGCATTTATCAAAACTGGTTTGGATTTACGTCTCTTAATATATACAAGGACGATGAAACGCTTGAATATATGATGAAAAGCGGATGCGTTGGCGTATTGATCGGTATCGAATCCATCGAAGAAGAATCCCTTAAGTCAATGAACAAAAATGTAAACCTGAGGATATCCGTTGAAAATTATTATGAGGCAATTGCCAATATAAGAAAACACGGTCTCGCGGTATGGGGGACAATGGTGTTCGGAAACGATGCCGATACACCTGCCACATTTGAACGGGTGGCTGATTTTATCTTGGACTCCCATATCGACATTATAACATGCGGCATACTCTGCCCGTTTATCAATACACCGCTCTACCACCGGTTGAACAAGGAAAACAGGCTCTTCCGGTTAAATTTTCCAGAAGATTGGAAATATTATACCTCGCATCATCTGACGTATGTATTGAAAAAACTTTCCCTTCAGGAAATGATAGATGGGTTTCAATATCTCTACGACAGAATTTACGCGACAGATGTGTTGCGAAAGAGATTTCACAGCGCTAAGGATGAGTTAAACAATAATATGAATGCCGCTATGTTTGCGTTTCGTGTGAATCTGGATTGGCAGAATGTGTATCAGCATTTGATTCAAAATCTGAAAGATTTGCAGGCATCAGGTGATTATGAAGCGGCTTTGAGGCGTTACAATGGTACAACAAAGCAGACCAAAGAGAAAAAATTAGCGTCAATTGAAGCGATTCCTTAAAAAGGTATTTGGTTGTTTTGCCGGTAAAGGATTCGTGTGCGATAAAAAATTATTAGGGTCAACTTGTTCACATTGTGGAAGTGAATAGTTGGCCTCTTGTTTTTGAGAACGAAAAAAAATGGCAAAAGTCGTTATAACGGGATTAGGATTGGTGACTCCGGTGGGAACCGGGTTAAAAAAAAGCTGGGAATCCTTTATACAAGGAAGAGATGGTGCGAATGAAATGAAATCATTTGACACCTCCCTATACAAGGTGCACCGGTCGTGTGAAGTAAAGGATTTTCAACTCGACGTCGAGTTGGAAAATCAAATCATCGAAAATACCATTCACAAATATGTTTATTATGCGGCAAGGGAGGCAATGAGGGAAAGCGGTTTAATGGATGATAGGAATTCTGACCGAGAACGATTCGGGATTGCCATTGGCACACTTGCTGCAGAGTTAACTCCATTTGAGAGACTGCTAAGAAAAGATACTTCATTGAAAAATAACGGATTTGACAAGATAGTCGCTGCTGTATACCCTCCAAATTCCATCACAAGCATACTGGCTAAATATTTTAATTTTGAAGGTCCGGCAATGATTTCCCTAAATGCGTGTTCTTCAGGGAATCATGCTATCGCGTGGGCGTATGATCGTCTTATGGACAATAAACTTGATGTTGCGATGGTTGGCGGTGGTGATATGATTCCCCAAACGGAATTTACTCACTTTCACAACCTGAAGGCGCTGGCGCCTGATAAATGTCAGCCTTTTGATAAAAACAGGAAGGGACTTATGATTGGCGAGGGTGCGGGCATACTGATTATGGAACGTTATGAGTATGCGAAGAAGCGCGGCGCCACTATTATTGCAGAAATGGCGGGGTATGGATTAAGTTGTGACGGGTTTCACATGACTGCTCCGCATCCGGAAGGGGATGGAGCGGTAAAATGCATGAGCGACGCGCTTAAAATGGCAAAAATTAATCCATTGGATATTGGGTACATTAATGCTCATGGAACCGGCACACCGCATAATGATAAAACAGAGACCGCCGCGATTAAAAGGGTTTTTGGCGGGCGTGCATATAAAATCCCGTGCAGTTCCACGAAGTCTATGATTGGACATCTCATGGGCGCAGCCAGTGCGGTAGAATCTGTGATATGTTGTTTAGTGCTGCGACACGGTATTATTCCCCCAACAATCAATTATGAAACACCTGATCCTGAATGCGATCTTGACATTGTTCCCAATGTGGCTCGTGAGGTTAAAGTATCCCGCATTGTGAATAATTCATTTGCTTTTGGGGGAAACAATGCAACTACTATTTTTTCAAAATTAGAATAAATAATTATACACAAACTGTATGAAAAAAAGAGTCGTCATAACAGGAATGGGGGCGGTATCTCCCCTGGGAAATACGAAAGAGGAATTTTGGAACGGCCTTGTCGGGGGAAAGTCCGGTATAGCCCCAATGGTATCCCTTGACCTCTCTTCGTACAAATCAAAACTAGGGGGAGAAATTCGGGATCTTCAGCCGGAGATACATTTGGGGAAAAAGGGTTTGCGTTATTTGAATAAGGGAACGCTTTTCCTTGGTTCTGCCACGAAAATGGCGCTGGATGATTCAAAACTTCCGCAGGATGGTTCTCTTGAGGATCGGATCGGTATTGTTATCGGGTCATCGCTGGGGAATTTTTCTGAAACGACGGATTATTTCTATGAGATAATCAGAGGCAATCCGTCAGAATTGTCTCCCATGCTCAGTTATGATGTGGCATTGAATTCATCCATAAATTATGTTTCTGTTATTTTTAAGGTAAAAGGGCCTGTGCGCACCGTTTCCGCGGGATTTACTTCAAGCTTAAATGCCATAGAAGATGCGTCACGAATGATACAGAATGGTATGGCAAAGGTAATGATTGCAGGCGGCGTTGAACAGATATCCATTGATTTGTACCTCATATTTTATCTGCGAAAATACCTTTCCGGCATCAAAGGAGGATTGGAAATCAGCGCTCCGTTCGATATACAACGAAACGGATTTATTATGGCTGAGGGCAGTTATATAATCATTCTCGAAGAACTTCAGCACGCGCTGGAAAGAGGGGCTGTTATTTATGGTGAAATTAAAGGGTTTGGAAATACTTACATAGGAGGAAAAAATTATTCAACCCTTGAAAGGGTGAGCAGCGTTGAAAAAGCTATGCAGGAAGCCTTGCGTAATGCCGCGATAAAGAAAGAGGATTTGGACTGCATGAGCGCGAATGCAAGCGGATGTAAAATCCAGGATCCTATAGAGGCAAATGCCATCCAATTCCTGTATGGTGAAGATGTAAAACATATTCCCATCTCTGCCATAAAATCAAATGTGGGAGAATCATACGGTACGGCGGGAGCGGCACAGCTTGTTTCAACAGTAATGTCCATTAATACCGGCATCATCCCCCATATTATCAACCATGCGGAAAAAGAACCGGAGAACAACCTCAACCTTGTTCTTGGCAAACCACTTCAGAAAAAAATCAACCATGCGATCATTAACAATATGGATTATGAAGGAAATAATATGTGTATGGTGGTGAGCAGATTCGCTTGATGGCATCGTATGCAAATAACGCAGGAAGATAAAGAACGATCAAAAAAATTCCGGTTTTACAGACAATGTATTGAAAAAAAACTGGAACCATATGGCCGGGGCATCGATTACGGGCTAAAAGAACGATTTGTTGATTTCGGTAAAAATACAGTCCTTGTTATCTTAAAAAGGGGCCCGATAAACGTAACTCGCACTACACAGTATGATGAAATAGAAGACATGGAAAACATTGCATGGATAAAAGAAATGGTAGACGCATTTCCTGAAACGTAAATATGTTAAATTTTTTTGTGTTGACAGGAAATTCTTTAAATAAGGGAAATTTATGGATGCACATTAAAGTAGCAAACATATATGTTGGAGGAGTGTATTGAAGCAGTACGCGATGCTCTTTGATGCCGATAGGTGTGTTTCCTGCAAACGGTGCGTGGCTGCTTGCAGGGAAGAAAACAACATTGAGGGCGAGTGGAACAGGATATTTGTAAAGATGAAGGAATCCGAACGGGAATTTACACCGCCGGAACCTTTTGTGCAGATGTGCAACCAGTGTGAAAATCCCGGATGCATTGCAGCATGCCCTGTAGAAGGAAAGGCAATTCACAAGCGACTATCTGATGGGATTGTTTTCGTTGAACATGAGAAATGCACGGGATGCGGAAAATGCGTCACGGGATGTCCCTACAATCTCATTCATTTGAGTGAATGGAAAAATGCAAGGGGACAATGTGTTGCCGATAAATGTACGTTATGTTCTCATCGTATTGATACTTTTGAGGCAATTCCCGAAGACTACGATCCTCCGTGTGCGCAAGTATGCCCGGTAGGCGCTCTGAAATTCGGAGAAAAGGAAGAACTTGATGCTTTGGCAGATTTTAAAGGGCGGAAAGGGGATATTCTTCGCAATGAAAAAAACGGGATTATTCCAAATAATATTTCACTAAAAAAGAGATACATAACGCAGCAAATAAGTTTATAAAAATGGCATTTATTTTCAGAATTGTGCAAAAACATCTGATACAAGGATCAAACTCGCAGATTTTAATTGATACAAATATGCCATTGCTTTGAAGGGATGTAAAAAATTGTATTTGACATTTTTTGAAAATAAATAGCAATGAGGGATACCGTTATGAAACAATTCGCTTCCGCAAATAAAATTTACAAAATAATTGTAGTTGAGAGTGAAAGCGAATTCTTTGAAAGACTTGTGCCGCTCATGCAGGAAATTGAATTCAGGGGTGGTAAATGTGAATTTGTCAAATCTTGCGATATGAAAAATGCCGAAATTTTGGTTAAGGAACATACCGATATCGCACTTATTTTTTTACATGCAACAAAGGAAAAAGGTAGTTATTCGCCATTCATAGACTTTTTACGCAATACCATGCGCAATAAGTCCGCCAGGATTATTTTATACTCTGAACAACTGGAATCTTTACCATTGAAAACGGTGCTATCCGAGAATGATATTCATGATTTTATCAATACACAAAACATAACTGATCAAAAGATTGTAATATCCATCCTGTCTGCTCTTCATTGTTATTGTATCATCAGTACGATGGAAAACCGGATTGAGCAGTTGGAAAAAGAGAACAGATTTCTCTCGGAGGAATTAATGCGAAAAAATGCTCTTTTAGGAGAATTGCCTTCAGAAGTTGACGGACGGCAGATAGAGAGCAATATGAACCAATTACTGGGCAGGAATAATTTATTGGAACTGCTCGATGAAGAACTGGAGCGATTGGCAACCCATGATGCCGTGACAGATGTTTTAAACAGGAAGAAATTTGAAAATATGCTGGATATTGCCGTATCACATTGCAATAGATATAAAACTTCGCTGAGTCTGATCTTGCTTGCAGTTAATAATTATATGAATATTGTCGAATTGTATGGGGATCACACAAGCGAAGACCTGCTTAAAAAAATTGTCAATGTAATTAAAATAAAAACGAGAAAAAGTGATGTAATCGCACGATGGGATAAAGATAAATTTATTATCATGTTCCCTGAAGCGAAAAAACAGGAGACGTTATTATATATAGGAAACTTGAGAAAAACCCTTGATGCATCAGTGACGCTTGAAGGAAAGAGACTTAATTATAGTTTTGGAATAGCTTGTTTTGAACAGGAAGATTCGCTTAAGAGTCTCACGAAAAGGGCAGAAGATACGCTGCATGCAGAGAGAAATGCCTGCAAGAACTACCGTTGAATAAGAGGTATTTCCGTGATGTTATGCAGGAATTTTTTAATCGATACATGAATGATTTTACGTCGGGAATGTTTTCGACGTATTCATGAACAATTTTTGTATATTTGATAAAACATTTTCCCATTTTTTCTCTGCGTAGAACTCATAAAACGACATCTGTTCTTCATCAGCAACCCAACATTCAACAAATGCCTCAAAATTGCCGTTATGCAAATGTAAAAACTCCTGTAATTTCACATCGATCTTTTTATCTGAATCCAAAAACCACAAAACGAAATTATCCCATGATTGCGTTTCTTTCTTGATCCACATTCGCCAAACTTCTACAGGACAATCCCAGTCCATTTTATCCCTGAATACGAGTTTGACAATATTAAACAATTCTTCCGATATTTTCGATGTGTTAGTTTTGCCGGTTTTTGTTATTTTCATGCAGGTTTCTTTCTAAAATTAACTATTTTCTGATTTGATTGCTGTTTCTATTAATCACAAATAGCATGCCTGCATGAGATTTATTTTCGTGATTATCTATAACTGCTTATCAAACAATTTTTTGTGTGAATTTTTAAATAATTTATGGACAAGATAGATAAAGAAAACAAGAGAATAAAAATCTTCTACTGCAATATTTGCAATTAAATTTTAACATCTTTGTCTCTCTATACTTCTATTAATTATCAATCTGTTTTGAAAAACATATATTTTGCAACAAATACTATCAAACAAAGTATTAGTGCCTAACCGGATTCAGATTTTGTTTAATTATTTGAATACGCAAATATTGCATTTTTACGTTTTAAAAAAAGCGAGATATTTAAGTTTATTGGAGCAATAGTGACGGAAAGGAAAAAGAAATCGTTGTTTTAAATTTAAAACATTGATTGTGATACACTCTTTTTTTGGATTACCTTGACAAAAAGTTAAACGGTTTTTATAATCGTAACGTTCCATTATTTGACAAATTAGAGCAAATGCACATGTTTTTTAAAGTAAAACAGGTAGTATGTATTTAATAAAAAATATATCACCAGCCAACGGATATTGGTTTTCAACTTCTCTCCCTATTTGAATTCGATATTTAAAGGGTCATTTCATTCAAGTACCGTAGCAGTGACTATGTGTTGTCATGGTATTTTAATTATTTTTCGATCATTTTTGCAGAGAGTGTTTAAAAAATTTATTTATGAATAAATTGTTTCAGGAAGTAAAAATCGGCCGTTTAAAAGTAAAAAACAGACTTTTTATGTCTGCCATGGACTTGGGTTTTACTACCGATGGCGGCATTAATGACCGCATTATTCATTTCTATAGAGAGCGGGCGAAAGGCGGTGTCGGCCTCATTGTGGTGGGCGGTTGTTATCCTGAAATGAATGGTAAGGTGTGGAAGAGCATAATCGGGCTTGACAAGGATGAATTTATTCCCGGACTCAAAAAATTGACCGATGTTGTTCACGAATATGGCTCTTGCGTTGCCGCTCAATTACTTCATGGGGGAAGAAGCGCTTCTTCATTTTTCACAAAAATGAAACCCGTTGCTCCTTCACAATTAGCGCATAGGAATATCAAACAGGAGCCTCATGTTTTGACGACAGAGGAAATAAGAAAAGTTATCGATGGATACGTTAGCGCCACGGTCAGGGCGAAGAAATCAGGATTTGACGCAGTAGAGCTTCACGGTGGCATGGGATATTTAATAAATCAGTTTTTTTCACCTGCCACGAATAAACGTGATGACGAATACGGAGGAAGTCTTGAAAACAGGGCGAGATTCGCGAAGGAGTTGGTAATTGCAATAAAGGATGAAGTGGGGAAGGATTACCCTGTTATTTTCAGGTTATCAGGAGATGATTTTGTCGAAGACGGGCTCAAGATTAATGATAGCATTGAAATTGCGAAAATGTTGGAGCAGGTGGGGGTTGATGCGTTTAACGTGTCACCGGGCTGGCATGAAAGCAAGATTCCTATTATGTCCATGGCCATTCCCCGTATGTCTTACGTTTTTTTCTCGGAAAAAATCAAGGCGCGTGTCAATGTGCCGGTTATCGCTTCTGTAAGGATCAACGATCTTTCTTTAGCAGAGGAAATATTGAATAACGGTTGCGCAGACTTTGTATCAATTGGCAGGCCGCTTATTGTGGACCCTGAATTGCCCAACAAATATGAAAAGGGATTATATGATGATATACGAATGTGTATTGCCTGTAATCAGGGGTGTTTTGATTCACTGCTCAATTTTAAACCGGTTTCTTGCATTTACAATGCCATGGCAGGACATGAGGGTGAATATTCAATAACGAAGGCGGAAAAGATAAAAAAAGTTGTTGTAGCAGGGGGAGGACCGGCAGGCATGGAAGCCGCACGGGTTTTGGCAATAAGGGGGCACAAAGTATCTTTATATGAAAAAAGAAATACACTCGGTGGACAATTACAATATGCCTATATTCCCCCCGGACGTAATGAAGTTCAAAACATCATACACTATCTTGAAAAACAGATAAAAAAGCTGAACGTCGAGATACATACGGGAATTCAGGCGGATATGGCATCTATAGAAAAAGAAAATCCTGATGCGGTTATTCTCGCAACAGGCGGGTTGCCGATTATGCTTGATTTGCCGGGGATGGATTCAAAAAACGTCTGCCTTGCCAGCAATGTCCTGGAAGGAAATGTGTCGTTGGGAACAAATGTGGTAATTATCGGCGGAGGCACTGTCGGAAGCGAGGTTGCGTTACATGTGGCAAAACAGGGGGCGATGAGTCCCGAAGTCGCGTGTTTTTTGCTGAAGCATAAAGTAATTAATGCTGATGAAGCGGTGGAATATACTTCTCATGGAAACAAAAACATTACTATATTGGAAATGAAACGTAAGGTTGGCGGTGGATTTGGCATCTCGACCCGGTGGATTATGCTCAATGAATTGAAAGATGCGGGAGTTCGTGCAGAAACAGAAGTGATGGTTAAAAAAATAGCAGGCAACCATAATGGAGATAACTGTAACGGCGTTATTTATGAAAAAGACGGCCAGGAACATTTCATAAAGGCCGATACTATAATTATAGCGGTGGGATACCGTCCAAACACGGAACTGCAAAATGAAATAGCAGGAAGATTTTCTGAAGCATATTGCATAGGCGATTGCGTTAAGGTTCGCACGGCATTGGAGGCTGTGCATGAAGGATTTTTGACTGCTTTAAAGATATAATATATTTCCATTACCTGTGGAAAATTAATAGTTCAATAAAGGCTAAAAAGGAATGAAAGATATCCGAATGAATCGTGGTGATAACTCGGGTTATGACCACATTGAATTTGAAGAAATAAAGGCGGAAAATGGCAAGGCTGTTGGCATTATTTATATGAAAAAAGCCCCGAGAAATTCCATTGGCTCATGGCTGTTAGACGCTATATACGATAAAATGGATCAGTATGAGGGTGACGACTCGATTGGCGCGATTATTATTGCAAGTAAACTTAGAGGGGTTTTTAGCGATGGCGCGGATCGGGATGAGTTGTTTGGGTCATGGATTTCCGGTCTTGTAGCGGAAAAAAATTACGAAAGATTCCGAAAAGCACACGAAATATTTGTTGAGATAGAAAATTGCAAAAAACCTGTTCTTGCTGCAATAAATGGAGTGACTATTGGCGCGGGATTGGAGCTTGCGATGCTGTGTGATTTGCGTATCGCGTCAGACAGGTCTTTTTATAGCTTGCCGGAAGCAAAACCGGAGCTTGGAATTATTCCTGGCTTAGGCGCTACACAAAGACTTCCAAGGCTGGTTGGAGCTTCGCGAGCCAAAGAGATGCTTTTTCTGGGGAAAATGATACGGGCTGATACCGCCCTTGAATGGGGACTCGTTAATCAGATTGTTCCCCATAAGGACGTTTTAAAGCATACGATTGATATTGCCAAAATATTGCTGGAACGAGATGCGAGGGTATTGAAAGAAATGAAAAAATGTATTAATTACGCAACCGAAAACGATCTCTCAAAAGGAATAGAATACGAAGTGGGCATATTTGCTGAAATGATGAGGATAAAACTTGTGGGAAAGGGAGATTAATATCTATGAAGAGGATACTTGTTACCGGCGCGGCGGGGTTTATCGGGTATTATGTGTCAAAGAAACTTTTAGCATCGGGGTTAGAAGTAACCGGCATTGATAACATAAATGATTATTATGACACCGCATTGAAGCACGAGAGGATTGCGCAACTTAAAAATGACAGGAATTTTGTTTTCCATAAGTTGGACATAACAGAAAAAGAATCGCTGTTGTCTCTATTTAAAAAGGGCAAATATGACCGTGTGATCCATCTTGCCGCACAGCCGGGCGTAAGATATTCTTTGATTAATCCTCATGCGTATATCGATAGTAATATAGTCGGATTCATTAACATATTGGAAGGATGCAGGCAGAATAAGGTGCAACATCTTGTTTATGCGTCTTCCAGTTCTGTTTACGGGAAAAATACAAAAGTCCCTTTTTCTGAACACCACAATGTAGATCATCCGGCCTCTTTATACGCAGCAACTAAAAAGGCCAATGAACTTATGGCGCATACCTATTCGGGCATTTACAATATCCCCTGCACTGGACTTCGTTTTTTCACAGTGTATGGACCATGGGGAAGGCCGGATATGGCGTATTTCCTGTTTACAAAGGCGATTGTCGAAGGAAAGCCGATTAATATATTTAATCATGGGAAAATGAAACGTGATTTTACGTATATTGACGATATTGTCGAAGGGGTGGTAAAGGTCATGATGAAGATACCTTCTAAAAATCACGATTGGAATGGAGAGAACCCCGACCCGGCTACCAGTGACGCACCTTACAAGGTGTATAATATCGGAAATAATAATCCGGTAGAACTCTTACGATTCATTGAGATATTAGAGGACTATTTGGGGAAAAAAGCCGTGAAAAACATGTTGCCAATGCAACCCGGAGACGTTCCCGCTACCTACGCAAATGTTGATGAATTGATAAAAGACGTTGGTTTTAAACCTGCAACGCCCATTGAAACAGGATTAAAAAGATTCACCGAATGGTATAAGAAGTATTATACTGTGGAATAAAATATTTGTTTATTGAGGGGGGGGATTTTTGGCAGGAAATAATTGTATATTGCCAAGGGAGCATTCCCAAATTTTTGCAAAATTCCAAAAGAGCCCCTGGCTTGTTCCAAAGCTCCAGCTTTGGAACTTAAGTGTTTCAGAAGCTTCTCTTCTCATAACAGGAAGCATGAGCTTCCTGCACAATTGCGTTCCCAAGTCGGAACTTGGGAACGAGTTGAACAAGTTGAAGCAAGTTGAAAATATCCTGAAAAAAACATATACTGCACAAAAGCTTTTTGCTTTGAGGAAAAAATATGCGATCACGGTATAAAATTGTAGAAAGTAGCAACCTCTATTTCATAACATCCACCATTATTGAATGGATACCCGTCTTTACTGAAAAGATATTTTGTGACATTATAATTGATTCACTAACATATTGCAGGCAGAAAAAGGGGTTATGTTTATTTGCCTATGTTGTGATGGACAACCATATCCACCTGATTGCCGCATCAGAGACATTATCAGAAACAATAAGAGATTTTAAAAGCTATACGGCCCGGGAAATAATAAGAGTAGCCGGGGAGAAACAAAGAATGTGGCTGCTGAATCAGTTTGAATTTTATAAAAAGAATCACAAGAAAACAAGTGAGTATCAGATATGGCAGGAAGGTTTTCATCCACAGGTGGTTGCAAACGAAGATGTGCTTCGGCAAAAGGCTGACTATATACATAATAATCCTGTCAGAAGGGGATTGGTGGAAAACGCTGAACGTTGGGTGTATTCGAGCGCCAGAAATTATCTTTCCGGCGAGGGTTGTATTGAGATAGACCAAATTGAATTATGATGGGAAGCGAAACTTCTTCTCGTTTCTTCTCGTTCCAAAGCCCCCTCCTAATCCTTGTTCCCAAGCTCCGGCTTGGGAATACAATTGTACAGGAAGCTCCTGCTTCCTGCTACGAGAAGCAGGAGCTTCTCAATCACGTGCGTTCCCAAGTTGGAACTTGGGAACGAGCTAAACGAGCTAAACGAGCTAAACGAGCTAAACGAGCTAAACGAGCTAAACGAGCTAAACGAGTTAAACGAGTTAAACGAGTTAAAAATGCATGCCATGGCTGCCGCCCTGGGCATGCGCTGCAAAAGGTAAAAAGGTAAAAAACCAAAAGGTCAAGGAGTCCTGGCGAGGCGGAAGCCCAGGTAGTGGTTCCTGCTCTCCGGGGTGTAGAAGCAGCGATTAGACGCACGCACGTACCTCGGGTAGTCGAACCAGCTGCCACCGCGATACACCCGGTCAGAGCCGCTTGAAGGACCTTGGGGATTATTAGTAGGACTGTTTTTATAATAATCTCCGCCATACCAATCCGAACACCATTCCCACACATTACCCGACATATCGTAGAGTCCTAACCCGTTGGATTGTTTCTGTCCCACCGGATGCGTGGTACTTCCTGAATTTTCAACATACCACGCATAACTCCCCAGTTGGTATTCCTGATTCGTCCCCGCCCACTTTTCATTCTTCCCCCCGCTTCGCGCCGCATACTCCCACTCCACCTCAGTGGGCAGGCGGTACTGTTTCCCCGTCTGCTTATTGAGCCTTTCAATAAAATCCTGCACATCATTCCAGCTTACCGTTTCAACCGGATAATTCTCTCCCTTTTTAAAATGGGAAGGATTGCTTCCCATAACACTCTCCCACTGCCCTTGCGTTACTTCATACGTACCAATATAATAATCGCCAACGCACACCCTGTGCACAGGTTTTTCATCATCGTCTCCATCTCCAAAAGTATCCCCCATCTGGAAACACCCGCCTTCTACAAAGATAAACTCCATGCCTGCTTCTGTGTCTAAGATATTTCCCGATAACAGCGAGGCAATTTCACGATACCCCTTCTGCTCCGCAATGATCTTTGCCGTTACCCCGTCCTTGTTCTTTATCGATATGTCCGCTCCCTTTTCCAGCAGAAGTTCTATTACGGCCTTATGACCATTGAGGGCTGCAGCCATGAGTGCCGTTCCGCCGTCCCGCGTCTTTTTGTTTATATCCGCTCTGGATTGCAAAAGCATTTCCACCGCCTCTTTGTGCCCTCCCAATGATGCAAAAAGCAGGGGAAACATCCCGTTTCCGTCCGTATCATCAGGTTTAACTCCGCTTTTCAGTAGTCCTTTTATCGCATCAACATCCCCCTTTGCCGCCGCATCAAAGATACTGAGAGTGACCTCCTCTTTTTTCTGCTCGTCCTTTGCCCCTGCCTTCAGCAGATGCTTTACAACGTCTTCCCTGTTGCCTTCCCTTGCCAGTGAAAGGGGGGTTGCCCCATTCTGACTCTTTGCATTCACATCGGCTCCTTTTTCAATGAGATAGTGCGCTATATCGTCATGCCCCTTCTGAATGGCTATCATGAGTATCGTCATATCGCCTTCAATTGCCGCATTGACGTTTGCCCCTGCTTCTACCAGTGCCTTTACTACCGGCAGCCGGTTTTCATTTACTGCAACGAATAACAGGGGAATGCCTTTGCCGATTTCGGTATTCGGGTCTCCTCCTGCATCAAGCAGTTCTTTTACCTTCTTTTCATCTCCATCACGGGTTGCGGTAAATAATTCCTTCAATAAAGATGATTTTCCCCCTTTCTTCTGTTGCCCTTGTTCCGGTTTCCAGTTAAGGGCGAGTTTTTGCGCCTCTTCTAATTGATTTGGGGTCATGTACCGCGCAACGGCGTCTCTTGCTTCGGGCCTTTTGTGTATCCCTTTGACGCTGAAAGGTTATACCACACATGCGCCTGCACGTAGTTTTGCAACACACCCACTCCGTCTTCATACGCCTTGCCCATCTCGTATATCGCCTCCGCGTCTCCCTGCCGCGCGCGTGTTTCCAGATTTTTAACATCAACGGCTGCGGCGGTTTGAATAACAACGATGCCTGTTATGATCAGGGCAATTATATGGTATGCAATTACTTTCATTCTTTTTCTCTCCTCCGGTTTTTATGAAGTTTTTGTTGATTACTCTTGTTCCCAAACCCCTGTCTATTCTTTACCCCGAGATATCCCCTTATTCTTGTTCCCAAGCTCCGGCTTGGGAACACCATTGTACAGGAAGCTCCTGCTTCCTGTTACGAGAAGCAGGAGCTTCTCAAGCAGGTGCGTTCCCAAGTTGGAACTTGGGAACGAGGTTGCGAGGTTATTCTCAAAATCCACGGGGAATTTTTCTTTCAAGCGCATTTATTTGACTTTGGATTTGACTGAGTCTTTGATTATATTGTTGTAACTTTTGCATTATTACCTCACGGGAAGCAGGAACAGGTTCGCCTTTTACCCGCTTCAGATGTACATTAAAAGCTTCGCCTCCGCTTTCAATTTCGCTTGCTGTGCGCATACATTCACTGCAATATAATCCCTCTGCCAATTCTTTAAGAACTCTATCCCGTTCTGCCAATAATCTGCTATATTCTCTCCTGAGCTCATCTATTTGAGATCTGAGTGAGGAAGCCATTTCTTTATTTCTTTGATCTGACAATGCTTTTTGTTTCATACTTTCTTCATAGTCAGCCATCATTTTGTCATACGCAGCATTCTGTTTCGCTATTTTCTCATTTCGCCTTCTGTTTTTCTCTTCAGCAGCAGCCTGAGCAGCACGATATTGCGCCTCTTTATATGCATTTTTACGGGCCTGATTTTCTTCTTGTGCCTGATTATAACCCCCCAAAAACGCAGCGCCCATTTGAAGTATAAAATTCCCTATATCTGCACCAGAATTTTTGTTGTTTTTGTATTTGTAACCATCATCGTAATCTTCCTCATATTCGTAGTCATCATCTTCTTCTTCCTGAAGGAGAGCTATTCTTCTTTCATTTTCCGCATTTATCTGGGCTATTCTTCTTCTCTCTTCTTCCGCTTCTCTTTGAGCGGCAAGCTCTTTCTCTTTTTTATAACTATCTCCAATAGAATTCATTAAGGATTTGAAGGAATTATCGTCCACTTGCTTGCTGCCAATATTTTGCATGGAAGCAAGGTAATTATTATACATACTATTTTTTTCGTTATTTGTATTTAATTCTGAGGAAAGATTATTTGCATACGCCTCCATTTCATTGTTAACGGGTTTTCCCCCATAATCATTCTGTAAATTTTTTACATAGTTATTCATCTCCGCATCACCTGATACATTATCTTTCTCGACCGAATTGTTTAGCGTATCAATATATTCATTTAACTGGGGTATTCACTTGACTAAGGTACTCCCAACATGTAGTATTTTGAGTCATGGAAAATTATCCAAAGACCCTTGACGAGTTCGAGGCACGCTTCTCTAAAGAAGAAGCTTGCCGTGATTATCTTTTTCAATTGCGTTGGCCAAATGGATTTCGTTGCCCACATTGCGGCCATGAGAAAGCATGGAGTATTGGAATAGTATTGTTTCAATGTGGAGGCTGCAATTATCAAATGTCTGTCATAGCAGGAACCATTTTCCAAGACACTCATAAGCCATTGACTATGTGGTTT
>Ga0194119_10002701_pt1 | contig 29573 bp, 26 predicted proteins | sample TA2MahC100mmetaG_FD_148620 | JGI IMG/M metagenome (GOLD analysis project Ga0194119, IMG submission 148620) | Freshwater microbial communities from Lake Tanganyika, Tanzania - TA2015018 Mahale Deep Cast 100m | ecosystem: Environmental > Aquatic > Freshwater > Lake | place: Tanzania: Lake...
TTCGTTGCTTGCTCCTTACAGATCCACTTCGGGATATGCTCGTCGCTCGCGCCTCGTCTGGCCGAAAAATCCCTTGCCGCGAACGTGAGCGTATTTATGAAATGGACCACTTAGTTTGATCCCCGTTGCCTGAGGGCCAGGTAGAGAAGTCCGGGGAGAGCCGGGGCGGACGATTCTGCCTGCGGTGACGCGATTCGCAAGCGCCTCTCCGAATTCGATGTTTCGCTGCCAGGTGGTCGGTTGTGCATCCATGCTGTAAGGACGAAGCAATTTCGAGAAGAGGACACCCCGACCGGCGAAAGGTTGCAGAAACCTTTTGCGTTCTATCGCATCGCTGCTGAATACGCTTCGGCCTTCCGGCAAACCATGTCGAGCAGCGGATAAGTGCCGGTGTAACGATTCTGCTTCGCCTCCTGACAAAGCAGCCAGGCTTCGTGGAATTTTCCGATGCGCCAAAGGTTTTCGACCATGCGAGCCAGCACGATGCGCGGCGCTTGGGGATCAATTGAAAAACCGACCGGGCCCCATTTCGCCGTGTCCGGATCAAAGGCGATTTCGCTGAGCCGCGCGAACGTGGCATCGTCCCCGGCGTCCCAGGCCAGTTCGGCGAGGTGCAACTTGTACACGCGCTGGTTGGCCGGGTTTGTCTCGATGAGGCGTTCGAGCAAGGCCTTCAATTCTTCGCTTGGCGGCAAATGAAAGACGCTGCGATGAGCCCGGTAGGTTTGCATCAGGTAGGACGCGTACATCCGCAGCGGCTCCGGATCGTTTTCGGCCTCGGCCCGGCGGAGCAATCGATCCCGCATGGGAGCGACGCGCAGGGCTTCCAGTTCCGCCGTGAGGACCGCTTCGGAAGCTTGAGCCATCATCTCCATCGGGAGCGTGGCGTCCGGCATCTCGCGTTGCCAGCGCACGAGGAGGGAGCGGAACAGGTCCGGCTCAGGCAGGCGATACTCCATGTAAAACCGGCCCAGTGCCTTGTAGTCCGATTCCGTCAACGGATGCGTGCGGAGGTATTGTCCCAGGAGCGTGCTCGGCCGCGTCCAAAACGTCTCGTCGAATTGGCGCCAGCTTAAGGTCGAGCGGCCGACGAAAAAGGCCTTCTGCGCCGAATATTCCAGCGTCGGGAAAAAATCGCTGTGCAAGGAGACTTCCGCCGGCGGCACAAACACGCCGTTGGACGCAGAGACAATTTCGCGCGCCAGCAGAACCGGAAGGCGCGTGATCTGGATGCGCTCCAAATCCGATCGGACCGCCGGGTGATAAAACTGGCGCTCGAACGCCTCCACGTCGATCTGGTGCGGCTGAGTCGAACCCACCAGCACCAGATCGCTCACCGCCGGATGCCAGATGCTGAAGTGCGGAAAAACCGACCCGAACGTGGCCAGCACCGTGTTCAACGCCTCATCGTTGGTTTCGTAGATCTGGACCCATTGCGCCATGAAGCCATCCGGTTTCAGGCGGTCGCGGCAACTCTCGTAATATTCGCGGCTGAAGACGCCGGCGACCCCGGCCATCCACGGATTGGACGGTTCGCTCACGATCAAGTCGTATCGCTCGTCCGCGATCTTGAGAAACGATTTGGCGTCTTCAATGACGAACCGGACACGCGGATTGTTGTGCAGGTCGTCGTTATAATTGCGGAATTGCCGCGCGGCTTCCACCACGTCGGACGAAATCTCGACCAGGTCGAGATGTTGCACGCCGGGATGCCGCGCGATGGCGCTGGCGGTCATCCCGCTGCCCAGGCCGATGACCAGGACATTGGTCGAGTGCGGACGCAACAGCATGGGAATATGGCCGGATAAAAGCTGCGTGGTCATGTCCAGGCTCGTGCCGGCATCCGCCTTGCCGTTGACCTTCAAACCGATTTGTTCCTTCCCGTTTTCTCCCCGGGTGATGACCGTGACGGTTGAACCCGCGCCGTCCCGGTGAAAGGTCAGCGTCTCGTTTTTGACCATCCTCCGGAACGTGGCCAGGTCCGGGGGCGTCTGGCGGTTGCGCCACAGGCCCAAAGAAAAAGTTTGCTGCCAGGTTTGGTCAAACATCAGCCCTGCGAACCATACAAAGCCCGCGCCAAGCAGCGGCGCGAGCAAAGCGCGGCCCACGGTGAGTTGGCCTCGCGCCAGCATCGCCGCGCCGATCAGCGCATTCACCGCGATCCCCACCGCCAGCGTGCGCGCGAGTCCCGCCGCGGGCATCAGCCACAACCCCGTGACGACGGCGCCCAACACCGTGCCGAGCGTGTTCACTGCAAAAACCTTTCCTACCGAGCGCCCGGTGCGCGCCAGTTCCGCGGTGGCGATACGGCTGGCCAGGGGGAGCGTCATGCCCAGACACACCGTCGGAATGAACATCACGCTGAAACAGATCAGCGCCTGCAAGCCGTGGTAGATCAGATACGTGGACTCGTCGCGAACCACCACGCTGGCCAGCTTCATGAACCAGTAAGGCAGGTATTCGTAGAAAAACATCGAGACGAACAGCGTTCCGGCCAGAGCGATCTCGGCCCAGGCGAATGCCTCAAACGTCCGCCGGAGATTTTTCCAGGCATAAACAATCCAGGCCCCGGCCGCGATGCCCGTGATGAACGTCACGAGCATCAAAGAAAACGCGTGCGTGCTCGATCCCAGCGCCAGCGCCAGCAGCCGCGTCCAGGCGACCTCATACAGCATGGCCACGAACCCGGAAAAACCGATGGCCGCAATCGCCACCCGCAACTCGGCATCGGAGAATGTCTCTTCAGCCTGGCTCGCGCGGTCTCTTCCCGGCAACGGGAGAGGAACGGCAGCTTCACGGGTCTGCTCCTCTTCACGATTCCCTGCCGACTCATTCCTCGCGGCGAGGGGACGAACAAAAACGGCCGCCTCAGAAGCGGACCCTTCGCGGATTTTGCGGCTCACAAACAGCGCCACCAAACCGACCGCGAGATTCATCGCTGCGCCCGCGTACACCGTCATTTCCAATCCAATCGCGGGGATCCACCAGAAGTCCGTGACCAGGCAACCCAGGACCGCTCCGCCGCTGTTGATGCAATAGAGCGCCGCGACCTTTTCCCGCAGTTCCGAGAGCGCGCGAGTGACAAATTTGGTCAACACCGGGAAGGTCGCCCCCATGAGGAACGTCGGCAGGAGAATCGTCAAAAAACTGAAGGCGAATTTCAGCGCGAGCAGGCCATCCGAACCCGGATGCCATTTTCGGGCCAGAGCGATGAAGCTGTCGTGGCAGAACGTGTAGTAAGCCGGGAAGAGCAGCGCGTAAACTCCAATCCCGATTTCCAGCCAGCCGTAAAGCGCCAGCGGCTTTTCAGACCGGTCGGCGCGAATCCCGAACCAGGCGTTCCCCAGCGCCAGCCCACCCATGAAGGCCACCAGCACGGCGACGACGGCATAGCTCGTGTGGCCGAGGAACAACGCCAGGTACCGCGCCCAGACGGTTTGGTAAACCAATCCGGCCATCCCCGAAACCAAGAAACAAAACGCCACCACCGCGAAGACCCGTCGGGCGGAGAATATCATGGACGCGGATGGTAGCGATGCGGCTTTTGACGGCAAACTCTTTTGCGGAGAGGTCCAGTTCGTGCGTCAGCGCGTTCGCGTTGATGAATCGGAGCCCGCAGGGTTTGAGATGAGCGTGATAGAACGTGGTCTTGCCCGCGCCATTTGGACCCGCCAGAGCGACGATCAACGGGCGCAGGTCGAGCGGCGAACTCATTTCCTCCTCTTGACTGCTTGAAACTTGCGGTTGACGAAGCGGCCCACGGTGCGTTTGCCGTCGGCAGTGATGCGGATGAGCAACCCCGGTGTGTCGGTCGGCTCGTAGTGGGGGTAGGGCTGAGTCTGGAGATGTTCGGCGACGCGGCGGCGTCCCTCAGTCGAATCTGCGGAATCCAGGCAAGCGGACAAGGGCTGCGTGGCCCCTGCACGGCACAACGCCATCGCGTGGATTCCTTGCAGGAGAGGCTCGATCGCGCGGCCCAATTTGGCCCAAAACTCGATCTGGCCCGCGATAGAACGTTCGGCCACTTCGCCCGTGAGCCGGGCGTCCAAAACCAAGTTATCAGAGAGCTTCACCGGTTGACTCATGGCCGGACGGTAGCAAAAGGCTACCCAATGGTCAATCTTGGCTCGCCGCCTGGGCTGTGGCTGCTTCCAGATTGAACTGCGTCAGCGACTCTTCCGCCCTTCCAGAATCGCCACATAATCCGCAATCCCCGCCGCGGGCGGAAATTCCGGATTGTATTTCAGTTCGCTCCTGGCCAGGGCGATGTCCGCTTCCGTGTGCGGCTGGTAAAAGCTGTAGGGATTCTCGAAATAGTCCGTCTCCAGCTTCGTGCCCAGATTCTTGTTCAGTTCGGCAATGACCTCGTTGAACGAAAACGCCTGCCCCGTTCCGCAATTGTAAACGGCGCTGCGCGGGGCGTTCAACGCGCCGATCGTCATCCGCACGACGTCTTTGACGTACACGAAGTCGCGCTTTTGTTCGCCCGCCCGAAAAACTCGGGGCCGTTTGCCCAACTTCATTTGCAGGTAAAGCTGATAAATCATGCTCGCCGCCGCTTTCTTGTGCCCTTCGCGCGGCCCATAGACATTGAAGTAGCGAACGCCGACGATTTTCCACGACGCCTGTTTGCGCGCGTAAATCCGCGCCAGGTTGTCCAACTGAACCTTGGAAAACGCATAGACGTTCGCCGGCGCCGGCGGCTGGTCTTCCTTCATCCGCGTGGAACCGATCCCGTAGGTCGCGGCGGACGAGGCATAGACGACGGTCGTGTGGGTCGGCGCGGCAAACTCCAGCAATCGGCGGAACCCTTCCACATTGTCGCGGACTTGGGCGAGTTGCTCGTGAACTGTGGTGTCGGTGATGGACGCCTCGTGGAAAATCGCGTCGAAAACCTGATCCTTGAACTGGGCGTGCCAGTCCAGACGCGAAACGTCCGCGGCGACGAAATCGCCGCGATACCCTTGAAGATTCGCAAAGTTGCCCGAACGAAAATCGTCCACCACCACCAACTGCGCGTCTGGGAACTTCTCCTGCAAAGCGAGCGTGAGATTGGACCCGATGAACCCGGCGCCGCCGGTGATCAGAATGTTACGCACGCCGGTGAGCCTAGGATTTTTCGGCCTTGCGTCACGAAAATTCTGTGCGGGAGCGCACGCGCATAGCGCCGGTTTCCCAACCGGCTGCGTGAATCACCGCTTTGCCGTCACAATCCAATTTGAACAGGAGCCAACGGAGACAACAGAGGCCAAAGACCGAAGGATGGCCCCACGTCTCGTTCTCGGAAGGACCAGATTCTTGAACCGCGGATGACGCGGATGGGCGCGGATTCAGTGGGAGGCGGATTGGGCATCTGATTCGTATCCGCGCAATCCGTGTAATCCGCGGTTTTTCCCAAAGCGATGCCAGAGCGCGAAGCCGGCGCAAGATTTCCACAAAAGGCCACGAAGCCAACGAAGTCTTCGATCTCCTCGTTGCCTTTTGTTGGGGAGCGCACGGCCCTTGAACCCATCGCCGGTAGGGCGGTGCTGCTGCGCCGCCGCATCGACATACTGCTTGGTCCGCGGGATGGACGACAAAGCTTGTAGCGCAGAGTTGCACTCTGCCGTATCGCAGAATTGCATTCTGCGGGGCGTCTCCCAGTCCGAGCACGCTGGGACTTGCCGGCGCCCTGCCGATTGGAAATCGGCGATACCGCAGATTGAAAATCTGCGCTAGGGTTCTCCGGTCGATCTGTCGTCAATCCCACGATCTGCACAGTAAGACCGGCTGCGCGGCAACGCAGCCCTGCCAGGTTCACGGAAAGGGAGAGCCACTGAAAACAGGAAGGAAACCCTCTTTGATGAGTTCTGAAACCCGTTCCAAGGTTTCACCGCCGCAGTCCTTTTGGGCCAGGAGGACCCGGAATAGCCCCATAGCTCCCGCAGCAGTTCTTCAAGGCCTCGATCTCTCGCTGCTTTTGCCGAACTTTCTCCGCGTAGTAACTGGCCAGCAAATTCTTGTAGTCCTCCGGCCATCGCCCGTAACTAACATGCCTGACGAGAGAGCGCCCAGCGCGATCAGTCTGGATAGTTGTTTTTTCATGTCCTTCCTTCTTGTTGATTGTTCTTCGTTTCTTCCTTGCCTCGATCCTCCGAGGCATTCGTTACGGCTGGCATTCTCACGCTCTCGCGCGCGCCTCGCGCCTTCGCAACGAACCCCTGAACTGATTTCTTAATTTAACCGCGGATTTCGGGGATTTCGCGGATGGAAAAGCGATCTTATCCGCGTGATCCGTGTAATCCGTGGTTGAATCAGGTTCATGGGGAGGAGGGCCGTCTTCATGGGGTTTCCCCTCTCCTCGATCCTCTCCCCACTCCTTCCTCGCGGGCGAGGAAGAAGATCCGAGTTTTCTGCGTCGCTCAATTCAACAGCAGTGCCCTCCTGGACTGAGTTCTGCCGACGTCCCCGACCGGCGAGGGCGCCGGTCGGGACACGCGGGGGCGCGTGTGCTCCCCAGACCATCGCAAAGATTGTTCGCCCCTTCCCCAGTGCGAGCAGTAACGTTCCCTGACAATGAAAATCTTGATCGCCGGCTCCAGCGGGTTGATCGGCTCGGCTCTGGCCGCCACTCTTTCGCAGCAAGGCCATCAAGTCACACGACTTGTGCGCGAGGCAGTTCCTTGCGGCTCGGCCGATCTTCGCTGGGATCCGGACAGCGGCGCGCCAGACGCCAAGCTGGAGGGCTTCGAGGCCGTTGTGCATCTGGGCGGACGAAATATCGCGTCGGGACGATGGACGGAAGCCGTGAAGGTCAGCATTCGCGAGAGTCGCGTGCGTTCAACCCAATTGCTCTCGTGCGCTCTGCAAGAAATCCGAAATCCGCCCCGGGTTTTCATCTCGGCCTCCGGCATCAGCATTTATGGGAACCGCGGCGCAGAAATCCTCACCGAGGACAGTTCGCCCGGCACCGGCTTTCTGGCGGACGTAGTTCGGGAATGGGAAGCCGCCACGCGGCCGGCGGCAGAACGGGGCCTTCGCGTGGCCAATTTGCGCTTTGGCCTTGTGCTCAGCGCGCACGGCGGGGCGCTGGCCAAGATGCTCTTGCCTTTCAAGCTCGGCCTCGGCGGCGTGGTCGGGAGCGGCGAGCAATACTGGAGTTGGATCACTCTGGAGGACGCGGTGCGCGCGATTCAGCATACGCTCGTGACGGAGGCATTGTCCGGTCCGCTGAACCTCGTTTCGCCAAATCCGGTGACCAATCGCGAATTCACCCGCGCGCTGGGTGCGGCGCTTCGGCGTCCGACAATTCTTCCTGTGCCCGCTTTCGTCGCACGGATCGCCCTGGGAGAGATGGCCGACGAGGCCTTGCTTGCGAGCACGCGCGCGCTGCCCGCCATGCTCGCGGCGTCCGGTTTCAAGTTTTTGCACAGCGATCTGGCCGAAGCCCTGCGTTCTCTCTTGCAAAAATAACCTCCCTTTCCGACAAGAGTCGTGGCCGACAAAGTTGTTCCATGCCATGACCCCGCCGAAGGACAGATCAGCAGCTCGTCCACGCTTCCCTTGAACCAGACGGTAGGGCGAGTCTGTCCCCAGCGAGCCGAGTCGGACGTGTTCCACGCGCGTCGAGCGGCTCGCCGGGACGGACTCACCCTACCTTGTTCATGGGCCATAAACCGGCACAGCGAACATTGAATGATCACGAAGGTAGGGCTGCGCTGCCGCGCAGCCGGTTTTCAGTCCATTCCACAAGTTCGCGACCCCGGTTTGAAGATCGAATTGTTCGCTTCCGAACCAGCCATCCGATCGGCCTGGCCATCGACCGACAGAATCGCTTGTTCGTCGTCGAATCGCACACGCACCAACCCCGAGCCGACTACCCCGGTCCCAAGTTCGATCGCGTCAAGATCGTTTCGGACACGGACGGCGGCGGCAAAGCTGATTCGGTCTCGATCTTTGCCGAGAACCTCAAGTGGTCGATGAACCTGACGTTCTCCCCTGCGCCCGAGCTTTATCTCACCCATCGCAATGGCGTGGGCGTCCTCCACGATCGCAATCACGGCGTGAGCGAAGTCCGATCTGAGATCACAGGACTTTCGGGATTGCTCGCGTTTTTGTTATCATTGAAATGATGGGCCGGAAGCGCGAAAATTCCCGCGCGTAATCATGACCACTGAGGCAGCCCCACCGCCACCTGATCCGTGGCTCAAGCGGTTGGTGATCGGACGAAACCCGCGCTGGACTCTGGCGCGAGTGTTCGTCGTGGTGGTCATCGTGTTCGTCCTCTTCAAGTTTGTTTTCATCCCCATCAAAGTCGTGGGCATCAGCATGGAGCCGACCTACGTGGAGGGGAGGATTCGGCTCGTGAACAAGCTGGCTTACCGCCATTCCGAACCGCAACGCGGCGATATCGTGGCCGTGCAGCTGAAAAGCGAACGGGTGGTTCTTTTGAAGCGAATCATCGGGCTGCCCGGCGAACGCGTCGTCTTTGCGGATCGGAAGATTTATGTCAACGGCAAGGAACTGGATGAGCCCTACGTCAAATTGCCCGTGCATCATTCCTGGAGCAGCAACTACGCGTGGCTCATTCCCAAGAACATGTATCTGGTCATCGGCGACAACCGTTCGATGGCTTTCAAGGAGCACTTCCGATATCTGGCGGAGAAGGATGAAATCCTCGGACGAGTGGCGCACTAACCGCCATCGAACGCGCAATCGCCAGATTCCCGCTCTCGGCTCCACGACCTACCTCAACACGGCGGCCGAGAGCATCCCGCCGTTGTGCGTCCGCGAAGCGCTCGAAATGTATTGGCAGGACAAACTCCGCGGTATGAACGGCCGCGACTCCCATTACGCGAAGATGGAACACTGCCGCGATGCCGCCGCCCGGATGCTTCACCTGCTGGCCGTGTTTGCGGTTGCTGGCCGCGCCGCGGAAATCGCAGGGATTACGGAACCGTTCTTCGATGTGACCTTGAGCGCTTCGGTGAGCGGCACTATCGGGAGCCGGCTGGTTGAGGAAGGAGCGTTAGTCAAGAAGGGCCAGGTCTTGATTGAACTCGAGAAGAAACTGGAGGAGCTGGACGTCGTGCGGAGGACTCTGGCCAGGGAAATGGCCCAGACCGAATGGGAACGGCTCAAGGCTCTGGCCGAGAAAAACGCCATCTCCGTCAGCCGCGAGGAACTGGATAAGAAACGGACCGAATTCAACATCGCGAGCGTTGATCTCAATCTCGCCCAGGAACAGTTGCGCCGACGATCGCTCGTTTCGCCCATCGACGGCTACATAACGGAAATCCTGCTCGAAGCCGGCGAAGGCTGCGAACCGCGGCAGCCGATCGTGCGCGTGGTGGAGACCCGTCGCTGCTATTTCGTCACCAACCTGGATGGCAAGCTGGGCCATACGCTGGCCATCGGACAACAACTGCGCTTGAGCCTGGATGCCGGGAAGTCGCCGGTGGGAGTGGAAGGCACAGTGAGTTTCGTTTCACCAGTGATCGATCCCGCGAGCGGGTTGATGAAGGTGAAACTCGTCTTCGACAATGCAGACGGCAAGGTGCGTCCCGGCGCGGCGGGGCGGCTGCTGATGCCGGAGTGACCGGTTGATGTTGAGCAACTCCACACAACCTTCCTCCGGCCCGGACAAGCCCTTGGCCGAATTGGCGCGGTTGCGGCAGTTCGCGGGTCCGCCGGCCGAATTCTGGCAAGCGTACCTCGCCGCCATGGGCAGCCTGGCTGGAGCAAACCGAGGCCTCCTGATCGTTCGCGACGCCAAACAACCGGAGCGGCTCAAGAAATTGGGGGATTGGTCGAACAACGGCCACGCGGATCGCGTCACCCACACCTTCCTCCAAATCCTGCCGGAACTCACCGAAAACGCCTGCCGCAACCAGGTGTGGCAGCAAGCGCTGGATGAGGGGCGGTCCGCAACCTCGCGCAGCTTCGCCTTGGGCCTCAAGCTGCCGCTGCCGCCGAGTTCGGATGCTTGCGTGGCTGCGTTTTTGTTGCTGAATGTTTCCGAGGAACGAGCGGACGAAGCCTTGGTTCGGTTGCGCCTGGCAGCAGACGTTCCGCTGGCGTATCAAACGCAGCACGCCACGCGGCAAGCCCAGTTGCACGCAGAAAAGTTCGCTTCGGTTTTGGATCTCATCGCTTCGGTGAATGGCGAGCGGCGGTTTCTGGCGGCAGCCCTGGCGATGTGCAACGGAGTGGCGACGCGCTTTCATTGCGATCGCGTGAGCCTGGGCTGGTTGGTCAACGGCTATGTTCGCCTCAAAGCCATGAGCCGCACCGAACGCTTCGACAAGAACATGGCCGCCGTCAAATCGCTCGAGATGACCATGGAGGAGGCGCTGGACCAGAATGTGGAAGTCCTGTGGCCCGCGCCGGAAGGGTATCGGTTTGTGGCCAAAGATCACGGAACCTTCGCGCGCGATCAGGTTTCGGGGAACATCAGTTCGGTGCCGCTTCGACAGAACGACAAACCGATCGCGGTGCTGACTTGCGAACGGCAGAGCGCAGCTTTTACGGAGGCCGAGCTCGATCAATTGCGGCTGGTTTGCGATCAAGCGCTCCAACGCCTGGCGGATTTGGCGCGGCGCGATCGCTGGTTCGGCGCTCGGTGGAAGACTTTGACGGAAGAAACGCTGGCCAGAGTTTGGGGCCCGCAACATACCTGGGCCAAGCTTTTCGCAATCCTCGGTTTCTTGGCGTTGGTGGTCTGCTCCTTGCCGGTGTTTACCTACAAAGTGGAGGGGAACTTCATTTTGCGCAGCGAGGAAGTATCATTTCTGACCGCGCCTTTCAACGGTTACATCCGGAGTGTGGAAGTCCGGCCCGGTGATGCCGTGACCAATGGCGCGGTCTTGCTGAGGCTGAATACGGATGAGTTGATTCTGGAAGAGGCCGCCGCGATTTCCGATCAAGCGCGTTACCTGCGCGAGATGGAAAAGGCCCGCGCTGCCAACGCGCTCGCGGAAATGCGTATTTTCCAGGCCCAAAGCGATCAGGCCAAGGCGCGGTTGGAATTGATCCGGTACCGGCTGGAACAGGCTTCGATCAAAGCGGCATTCGCCGGAGTGATTGTCGAGGGGGATCTGCGGCAGCGAATCGGCGCTCCGGTCAAGCAAGGGGACGCACTCGTCAAGGTCGCGCGCACCGATGCGCTTTACGTGGAAGTTGAGGTCCACGAGCGGGACATTCACGAGATCCTTCAGAAAAGCGAAGCGCAAATCGCTTTCGTGGCGCAACCGAAACTCAAGTTCCCCGTTCGCGTCACGCGAATAGAGGAGGCGGCGTTTCCGAAGGACCAGGAGAATGTGTTCCTGGTGCGGTCCGCACTCACCGGACCGCCGGAGCTGTGGTGGCGTCCCGGCATGAGCGGCGTGTGCAAGCTTCCGGTGGAAAAGCGGACGTTATTCTGGATCGCCGCTCATCGCACCGTCGATTTCCTCAGAATGTTCTTCTGGTGGTGACATGCCAAGTCCGCCTGCCACCTTCAGCGAATCTTGGTACCGCGTCGCCAATCAGCGCGTTTGGCTCCGGACCAGCGTGCGCGTGCGCCGGCAGAATTTTCGCGGCCGGCGCTGGCACGTCTTGGAGAACCCGTTCAGCAACCAGTTCTTTCGGCTCCAGCCTGCCGCTTACGAATTCGTCGCCCGCCTTCGCCCGGATCGCACCGTGGAAGAAGTCTGGAAGGAATGTCTGGAAAAGTTTCCCGACGGCGCGCCTGGCCAGGAGGCGGTGATCCAACTGCTGGGTCAGCTCTATCGCGCGGGATTGCTCCAATACGAAGGCGCTGACGACGCGGCTCAACTTTTCAAGCGATTCGAGCAAACGCGTCAGCGCGCGCTGCGGGCCCGGTTCCTGAACGTCATGTTCATGCGGTTTCCACTGCTCGATCCGGACGCTTTCCTCCTTGAGCGCCGCCAGGACGGTCCCGATCCACAGCGCCGCGCCAACAGGGCTGATCAAGCGCCCGACCCACGGCAGCGTGCGAACGGTCGCGGTCGATCACTTTCCCGCGCTTCAGCAACAAAGCCAGAGCGTCCTGGCGCCCGGCAATCTCCTTCTGCTCTATGCCGGGATCGTGCTGCTGAAGACCCTGCACGAGTTTGGCCACGCCTATTTCTGCCGCCGCTTCGGCGGTGAAGTTCATGTGCTCGGTGTCATGCTGATGATTTTCACGCCGATTCCGTACATGGACGCGACTTCGAGTTGGGGCTTTCGCAGCCGTTGGCAGCGGATCTTAGTCGGCGCCGCGGGCATGATCGTGGAACTGTTCGTCGCGGCGCTGGCGACTTTCGTCTGGGCCAACACAGGCCAGGGCACGTTGCACAGTCTGGCCTACAACATGATGCTCGCCGCCTCGGTCTCGACGCTTGTCTTCAATCTGAATCCGCTGTTGCGCTTCGACGGTTACTACATGCTCTCGGACCTCCTGGAGATCCCCAACCTTCACCAGCGCGCGCTGCAGCAACTCAAACATGTCGTGGAACGGTATGGTTTCGGCGTGGAGCAAAGCGAGAGCCCGGCCCGGACTCGCGGCGAAGCCGGTTGGTTGGCCGCCTTCGGAGTCGCCAGCGGGATTTATCGCGTTTTCGTCTTCGGGGCGATCCTGTTGTTTGTCGCGGACCGTTATCTCCTGCTGGGCGTCTTGATGGCCGCGTTTTGTGTTGTCTCCTGGATCCTGGTGCCGATGGGCAAGCTATTGAGTTACCTGGCCAGCAGTCCCCGCCTGGCCCGCCACCGGCCTCGCGCCGTGCTGGCCACGCTTGGAGTTTTCGGATTCGTGCTGCTCCTGCTCAACTGGGTTCCGATGCCCAGCCATTTTCGCGCGCCCGGCGTTTTGCAGGCAGACCAGTCCGCGCTCATCGTACGCGCGCGCCACGACGGCGTGTGGGTCGCCCCCCAGATCGAAGACTCGGCCGGGCGATGGCTTGCCCGCGGCACAGAATTGGGGGGGGGTGGTCAATGCTTCCTCGTTTGAGTTCCTCGCTCCCGTGTCGCAGACGGACGGCGAGGCGCTTTTTGGCCGTCGGTTGCTTGGCGCAGAGGTGCGCTTGTTCGGCCAGAGCGGAACGGAGATTCCGATTGATCGCTGGAAGGTCATTCCGGCGGAGCGCGAACGTCTGCCCTCCGCCGCGCTCGGCTGGGCTGGCGGAGGTGACGTGCCCGTTGCTCCGACCGACCCTCAAGGCCAGCGGGCGCTCGAGCCATTCTTCGAAGTGCGCGCGGATGTGAAGACTGGCGCCCCGCCGGCCCTGCTGCATGGCCGTTCCGGAAAGATTCGTTTCGATCTGGCGCCGGAGCCGCTCCTCCCACGCTGGATTCGGCGCGTTCGACAGCTTTTGCAGCAGCGTTATCAAGCATGAGAACGCCCAGCGAGGAATCTTTCCGCGTGTTCCATCGCAAGCCAGAGCGGTTGCTCAAAGGATTGGATGCGCAGGTCCACGGGTTGATCGGCCATTATTTCCGCCGGAGTCAGGTCGTGGAAAGCCTGCGCCGCGACGCCGGGCAAATTGAGGGGCAAGCCAAGGAAGTCAGCGCGTGGTCCGATCATGCGCTCCGTGAACGCCTGCGCGAGTTTCGTCAGGGCATCCGTCGCGGCGGAAGAAACGCCGCCGCGCTGGTCCTGCCCGCCCTGGCTGCGGTTCGCGGATCGGCGGATCGGCGGATCGGTTTGCGAGCTTTCCCCGTTCAGTTGATGGGAGCGCTGGCGTTGCATCGGGGCTTTCTCGCCGAAATGGCAACGGGCGAAGGCAAGACGCTGGTGGCCGGGCTGGCCGCGGTGCTGGCCGGTTGGAGCGAGCGGCCGTGTCACGTGATCACGGTCAACGATTACCTCGTCCAGCGAGATGCCGAGTGGCTGAGGCCACTTTACGAGTTTTGCGGTATCAAAGTCGGTTTTGTCACGGGGGCCATGCCGCCCGACGAACGAAGAAGTGGTTACGACTGCGACGTGACTTACTCGACCAGCAAAGAAGTGGTCGCGGATTTTCTGCGCGACGCGCTGCGCACCAGGGGTGCACGGCATCCTTCCTGCCGCTTGATTCGCAAAATGCTTTCCAGTCGCGCAGACACCGGGGAAGGCGTCGTCCTGCGCGGGTTGCACACCGCCATCGTCGATGAAGCGGACAGTGTGTTGATCGACGAGGCGGTCGTTCCGCTGATCATTGCCACACCAAGAAAAAACGAGGCGTTGCGCGAAGGGATTCAGATCGCGCAGCGCGTCGGCGAGATGCTCGAAGTCGGAACGGATTATCGCGTTAACGGCCGCTATCGCGAAATCGAGCTAACCGACGCCGGCCGCCGAAGAATCCAGAGCGCGTGCTCCGACCTGCCTGGATTTTGGCGCGGCGAGGAGCGGCGAACCGAGTTGATCAAGCAAGCCCTGAGTGCGCGCGAGTTTTACCGGAACGGCCAGCAATACGTCCTCTCCGAGGACCGCGTGCTGATCGTCGATGAATTCACCGGGCGGCCGATGCCGCAACGCACGTGGCGGCAAGGAATGCACCAGGCCGTTGAAGCCAAGGAGAAGCTTCCGTTATCTGATCCGTCTGAGACCGCGGCCCGGCTTAGCTTCCAGCAATACTTCCGCTTGTACCCGAGGCTGTCCGGGATGACAGGCACGGCTCGCGAGGCGGCTGGCGAATTGTGGCAAATCTATCGCCTGCCCGTCATCACGATCCCGGCGAATCGACCGTGCGTGCGCCGGGAGCTTCCAGACCGCGTGTTTGCAGCGCAGGAGGACAAGTGGCGGGCCATTGTCGAGGAAGTCTGTGCTGTGCACGGGACCGGGCGTCCGATCCTCATCGGCACCCGCAGCGTGGCCGCGAGCGAGCATCTGGCGGAACGCCTCGCTGCCAAAGGGGTGACCTTCCGTTTGCTGAATGCCGTGCGACATCAGGAGGAAGCGCAGATCATCGCCGGCGCCGGTGAACGCGGACGCATCACGATTGCGACGAACATGGCCGGGCGAGGCACGGACATCCGACTCGGCCACGGTGTCGCGGAACTCGGCGGCCTCCACGTCATCGCCACGGAACGGCACGAGTCCAGGCGTGTGGACCGCCAGCTTTTCGGGCGCGCGGCGCGGCAAGGGGATTTCGGAAGCGCTCAGGCCTTCGTGAGCGCAGATGACGAATTGCTGCGGCGCTTTCTCCCGCGATCCATCCAACGCTGGCTTCACAGACTTCTGGATCAACCGCCGCGGAAGCTTCCCCTTGCGGCGGGGACTGCCATTGCATGGGCACAACGCAGCAGCGAGCACGAAGCGTTTCGACGCCGGCGTGAAGTCCTCCGCATGGATGAATTGCTGGGAGAGACGCTGTCCTTTGCCGGATCGGACCTGGACCCGCCGTAACTCGCGCTAACGAACCATCAGAGCGAACTCAATCCAGGAAGCTGCCTTGGTTCCAGAACCGTGCACACAGCCCACGAACCGAAGACCGTGCGGACCGCAGCCTTTAGGCGCCTTTAGGCTGCTTCCGCGCGCTCCCCGCCGTCGGGCGTTACAATTGCTGGAATGCGCGCCGTTCATTTTGTTCGCCTGTTCCAGTCATTTGGTCTATGAAGAGCATGCTATGAGACCCCTCCGGACATTGCTGCTCGCGGTCGTGTTGCTCCTACCTCTCAGTTCGATTCTCAACACTCCAGCCGCGGGCACTGATTTCGCGCCGTTGTTCAATGGGAAGGACCTTTCGGGCTGGGTGAACGTGAACTGCGCGCCGAACACGTTCACGGTCCGCGACGGAATGATCGTCTCAACCGGCATTCCGACCGGCGTGCTGCGCACGGAACGACACTACGAAAATTTTGAGCTGGAACTGGAGTATCGCCACATGGTCAAGGGCGGCAACGCCGGCCTCTTCGTCTGGAGCGAACCGATCACCGCGCCGGGACAGCCTTTCACCAAGTCGATCGAAGTGCAGATTCTCGACGGCCGGAATGCGGAGACTTACACGAGCCACGGCGACGTCTTCGCCATTCACGGCGCGACCTTCAAACCGGATCGCCCGCATCCGCAGGGGTGGATGCGTTGCTTGCCCAGCGAACAGCGAGCCAAGCCGGCGGGCGAATGGAATCATTACCGCGTCGTCTGCAACAATGGCGACATCAAGCTCGCCGTGAACGGCAAGGTTGTTTCCGGCGGTTACGACACCAAGCCGCGCAAAGGCTACATCTGCCTGGAGGCCGAAGGCTCCGAGTGCCACTTCCGAAATATCCGGATCAGGGAATTGCCTTCAACCAATCCGCGCCCCGACGAAGTCGCGTCGCTCGACCAAGGTTTCAAGTCGCTTTACACCGGCATCGATCTGTCAGGTTGGAAACACCAGTCCGGTCACGCCGGCCATTGGAAATCGAAAGACTGGATTCTGGAGTACGACGGCAAAAGCGAGGCCAACGACAAGAACCTGTGGTCGGAGAAGGAATACAGTGATTTCACCATGATCTGCGATTGGCGGTTCACGGGCAAAGGCGTGAAGATGCTGCGGCCTGTCATTCTGCCCAACGGCGATTACGCGACGGACGAACAAGGCAAACCCAAAGAAGTCGAAGCCGCGGACGCCGGCGACAGCGGGATTTATCTTCGCGGCAGCAGCAAGAGCCAGGTCAACATCTGGTGCTGGCCCGCGGGTTCAGGTGAAGCGTGAAGATTTCGAGAGAGGCGGGCGGGCAGGCTGCCGCGCTCCTTTCGCAAGATCCTTGAATCAGCCGTGCGCCAAAAGCGATCTGACGAATCCCGACGTGACGTGACAAAAAGTTTGTCCCGCACGGGACAAACTTTTTGCGCTGTCTAATTGTCGAGCGGCTTCTCGACAAACTCAACCGGTTGCTGGCAGCACATGCATTCTCCCGGGATCGGCGTGCGGATTGCGCAAACCGTGCACCAATAGTACAGGTCATAGACTTTGCCGTCGTGGATGCTTCCCACAGGAATGGCGTCCAGAATCTGTGTGTTCGGGAGGATGCGTCCCTGCACGATGAGTTCCAGTTTGTGAAGCCGTGCATCGGAGAAAAACGCTTCCGATGTTCTCGTCCGCAGCAGCGTGTAGAACTTCCCGTCGTCCGTCTTGAAGCCGTAGAGGTGCTCGTGAGGCGCGGGCAGTTGCGCCTTGTAGAGCCGCTGCATTTCTTCGGCCAGACAGACAATGCGACCACGAAACCGAATCTCCTTTGATTGCGGAGCGCCGCTCTCTTTGACCGGCTCGCGCTCGGATGGTTTGTCCTGAGAACTCCAGCTTCGGGCACACGCCAACACGACCAGGCAAATGAACGTCGCACGGAAACGTGCCAACTGGAGCGGGCGGCTATGCGGCGCCATCCTCATAGTGCGTAACGATCATGTGAAAGGCCATCGATCACAACTGAAAAAGACTTCCAATCGCGAGTGGACGCAAATCCAATACGAATGTGCCGCACCAAGTCGCGCCCGCAGCAAGGCAGCTTCCCATGAACCCGTCTCCCGGACCGTGGCCTTTAGGCCGCTTCAACGCTCGACTCCGGGGAGTGCGCGAAAGCAGCCTGAAGGCTGCGGTCCGCACGGTCTCAGGTTCATGGGCCGTGTGCATGGTTCCGGTACCATGGAAGCTCCCATGAACCAGACGGTTAGGGCGAGCCTGTCCCCAGCGAGCCGATCCGGACGTGTTCCATGCACGTCGAGCGGCTCGCCGGGACGGACTCGCCCTACCGGGTTCATGGGCCGAGTGCATGGTTCCGAGACCAAGAGAACTTCCCATGAAGCGCCCCCCTCACCCTCTCCGGTAATTACGAGGGTGCAGGTGACGTGAACTGGTCCCCAGGCGCAAAGGCCGCGACAGCCCTCTCGTAATCGATCGGCAGGTCGAGATCGACACCCAGGCCCGGATCATCGATCCCACAAGAGGCGCGCTCCGGCGCGCGTGCGTCGAGGAAAGCCTTCAGGTTTGATTCACGCGCCGCGCCAAGTTGCGCGAATACTGCGGCGGGAAAAACCACGGGATGCCGCCGATGATTCTGCCAGCTCGGCTGGCAGATCTTTCCCGGGTTTGAGGCGGAAAACTCCAACACCATCCCCAAGGTCGTCTCCTGCAAATGCGGTTGATCGCCCAACGCCACGGCCCAATGGCTCAAGCCGCCGGGCCAGCCTTTCCACCGCGCGGCGCATTGGATTGAACTGAACATCCCTCGTAAAGGATCGGGATTTGGGATTCGACCGTTTTTCGGGAAACTCAGGCGGTCCAGTTCCGCGTGCAGAGCCACTTGGTTCTCAGCGCAAACCACGGCGATTTGTTCAGCATGGAGTTTCTGCCACTGGGAAATCAGGTGGCCGATGATGGAGGTTGCTCCCCAAGGCAAGAGAAGTTTTGGCCGGCCCATTCGTGAAGAGGCGCCCGCTCCTAGAATGACGACTCCGAAGCGCAAGGCGCGATCACTTCCCCGCCGCCAGGCCGAGCGCCGCCCGTTGTTGAATGTATTGCGCCAGGATGCTGACCGCGATTTCCGGGATGCTTTGCGCTTCGATATCGACGCCGACCGGGCACGCCACGCGAGCAAGCTGGTCCTCCGTGGCGATCCCTTGCTCCACGAATTCGGAAAAGATCAGGCGTTTTTTCCGGCTGCTGCCGATCATGCCCAAAAAGGCGAAAGGCCGGTGAACCCAGTTCTTCAAGACAAGCGCGTCGTGCTGGTGCCCGCGCGTGACGATCAGACCAAACGCGGGCCGTTTCGGCATCGGTTCCGCGAGAAGTTTGTCCCAGTAATCGACTCGGAAATGCGCGGCTTCCGGGAAGTATTGTGTGTTCGCCAGCGTCTTGCGATCGTCGAAAATCGTGACATCAAAATCCAGTTGCAACGCCAGAGGCGCGACGGCTTGAGCGACATGCCCGGAGCCGGCGATCCACAGCGCGCACGGCGGAGAGACGGTTTCCTGATAGAGCCAACCTTCGTCCGCGTTGTCGCCAACCCAGGAAATGGTAAAATCCTTCTTCACACCCCAGGTGAGCGATTCCCCGCACGTCGTCAACTTCCGCCAGATCTCTGACGCCGTTTGGGCGTGCGGAAGGATCAACCCGCTGACCTTGCCGCCGCAGATCAATCCATCGTCCCAGCCGAAGTCGTGATCCAGAACCAACTCAAAGGTAGATGGCGTCTGGGTGGCCAACGCCCGGCGCGCGCGATCCTGAATTTCAGCCTCCAGACAGCCGCCGCCCAAAGTCCCTTGGATGCGGCCGTCGGCGAAAAACAGCGCTTTCGCTCCTTTCTTCTGCGGGCTGGACCCTTTGATCCGCGAAATGATTCCCAGGGCAAACGGCTCGCCCTCCGCCAGTGCGCCGGGCAGAAAATCGTAAAATCGAGGCATAGGACGGCGAGAGTTTATCGGCGGCGAAACACCGGACAAGCCCAATCCCGCAGAGCCTACCGTCTATGCCGCAGCGCGGCCGCCACGGCTGGGGGAAATGCCTCGCCCACATCGCCCTCGATTCGCAGCGTGACTTCTGAATGATCATCATGCTCCGTCGGCCCGCGATTGATGATCACGTACGGTATCCCGCGGCGCGCCGCCATCAGCGGAATCGCCGAGGCGGGATAAACCGAAAGGCTTGATCCCAACGCGACCGCGAGGTCCGCTTCGACCGCAGCCCGTTCCGCGCGACGCAAATCTTCCGCCCGGAGGTCCTGGCCGAAACTGATCGTGGCCGGTTTGAGCAGCCCGCCGCACGCGCAGCGCGGCGGTTTCCGTGTTTCCTGGAAAGTGCGGAAATGCGGCTCAGGATCCGAAAGCTGATGGCAGGTCTGGCATTCCACCAGGCTGTTTGTTCCGTGTAGTTCGACGAGACGTTCGCGCGTAGTTCCGGCTTTGGAGTGAAGGCCATCGATGTTTTGCGTGACGAGCATCAGCAGTTTGCCGGCGCGTTCCAATTGGACGATGGCGTCGTGCGTCGCATTGGGCCGGGCTTCGCGAAACGCGGGCCAGCCTTCGAGTTTGTAATCCCAGTGCTCGATTCGCGCAGCCTCAGATCGCATGAAATCCTGGTAATAGACCGGCTGGCGGCGCTTCCAAACTCCGTCCGGTCCGCGGAAGTCCGGAATGCCGCTGCCTGTCGAAACTCCCGCTCCTGTGAAAATCAAAATGCGGTCGGCGGTGCGGAGGCGCCGGATCAATTCCTCGGCCTGCGACGTGTTCATGCGCGTATCTTCCCTCATCAAATCCCGGACGCAATCGACGATTTCGACTCAAGCCATATCAAATGTAGGGCAGGCATCCCGCCAGTCTGAAGACGTCAAGAGCAGGCAGGCTGGAAGCCTGCCCTACCTTGCGGTCCGAGGCCGGGCTTGATTGCTGTCTGGCGGTCGATATGGTCTCCATCCGTTTGGAACTCGCGGAATCCATCCAGTGTCCGTTCTGCGGTCAACGCTTCGAGTTGACTGTCGATACCAGCATTCCCTCCCAACGATTCACGACCGATTGCGAAGTCTGCTGCCGGCCTTTCGAGGTCGTTCTGGAATGTGAACCGGGAGCAATTCTGAGCTTGGATGTCAGCGCGGATTAACCGAAAGTCCGCTCCGTTTCTTTTCGCCTATGGCAACGACCGTTCTCTGGGTTTACATCGTCTTGCTGCTGGCCGGGGGCCTGATGGGCTTCCTCAAAGCCGGAAGCAAGATCTCGCTCATCACTTCCGGGGTGTTCGCGCTCGCCCTGAGCGGCGCCGCTTTGGGTTGGCTCGGCCCGGCCTACGTCGCAGACATTCTGCTCGCCTTGTTGCTCGCGGTTTTTGCCGCGCGCTACGCGAAAGGGAGAAAATTCATGCCCGCAGGCTTCATGGGCTGCGTGACGCTCATCGCGATCCTGCTTCGGCGTCTTTTCTGATCCGCGCCGCTTTAGCCAAGCCTAAGAGCGTGGCCGAAAATTCCGCGGGGCCCCTGTTTTCGCGCCAAAGGCCGGATGGCGAGGCGCGACGAAGGAGAATATCCTCCCTGGATCTTCGACTGAGGAGCAACGAAGCCAGGCGGCCTTTGGCGCGAAAACCCTCCGGGCGGCGGGTCTTTTGTCCGTGGCCTGCGTTGGCTCGGTCCTTACAGCCCGCGTTGGGGATGCTCGGACCTCGCCGCCTTGGCCACAGCCAAAATCCCTCGCCGCAGGACCCCGCGCAATTTTCGGACACGCTCTAAGCCTTATCGACGAACTCGGTTACAAACTTGCGGAACCGCTCGAAATTGGCCGGCACGAAATCCCGAACCACCACTCCGTTCTGGCCCGCGATCTTCACCGTCACGGCTTTCGCAAAGGCGATGGCCCGCAGTTCCTCCGCGCTCGCCAAGAAGATCGCATCTTCGCTGACCACGCCGCGCCTTTGCTTGCGCGAGTTCAAGCTGCCGCTGCCTCGGAATTTGAATTCCCTGCCGTCGGCAATAACGGTGAGCGACAACCCGGGGTGAATGTTCAGCAAACCGGTTTCTTCGCGGGCTTCGTAATGAACTTCCAGATAGTACTCGAAGTACTGCCGGTCCTTGAACACACGCGACGCGTTCAACCAGAGCAATTCGCGCACAGGCCCCTGCGTCTCCAGCAAGTTGTCCGGAATCAAATCGGTTCGGAGCTGAGTGTGCGGGTCGTAATGCGTGGCGACGTCCGGCACGGGAACCGAGGCGCAACCCGCCCAAAGGCACAGCGCCGCGCAACAAGCGAGGAGAGCCAGGCCGCCGCGCAAAGTTGGCTTCGCCTCGCCGCCGCCCGCCCGCTTTATGCGGTGAGTTTCGTGCGGCGCACGGCGAAAAGTCGCGGAAGAAAAGCTGGGTCTGAGTTGAATGGAATGGCTGGACGTGTTCATAGGTTTGACATGCTGCACATGCTTGTTCGAGCGCAGCCGAGGGCGAAGTATTGACAGGCCAGCCTCATTTTCAAATACATTTCTGTGCTTCAAACTTTGCCCGAAGATTTTTTTCTGCCTTCCGCCGAAGCGGTTGCCCCGCGATTGCTCGGTCACTGGCTCGTTCGAAGCACATCGCAAGGCCTTTGTGGAGGTCTCATCGTCGAGACGGAAGCCTACCTGGCGGACGATCCGGCCTGTCATGCGTATGGAGGGGAGACCGCCCGAAACCGCACGATGTGGGGCGCTCCAGGCCGGGCGTATGTTTATCTCATTTACGGCTATCATGTCTGCGTGAACGCCGTTTGCTGCGCTCCGGGCAAGGCTGAAGCCGTGCTGATCCGCGCCATCAAACCGGCTCTCGGTGAAGAGTTGATGCGGAGGAACCGTCGCGTTGAGAACCGACACCATCTGACCAATGGCCCGGCCAAGCTTTGTGCCGCAATGGGCATCGATCGGAATCTGGACGGAGCAAATCTCTGTGACCCGGCTTCAAAGCTGTTTATTGCCGCGAACGACGACATTGATAAATACGTGCATGCGGAAGGTCCGGTTGTAACGGCGGTCCGGGTCGGCCTCTCCAAAGCCGCGCATCTGCCGCTCCGATTTTACCTGGCGGGCAGCCCTTTCGTGTCACGACGAAAAGCCGCCAGTTCCGGCGGGGTTGACCGGGCCTGACTCCTCCTCGTAATCGTAATTCTACTCCTAATCGATCTGGTGCCAATGCGAGCCTGATTGAGATTAAGATTAGGAGCGCACCCGGCCATCCGTGGGCCACATTACTTCACCATCCTCACCTGCAACGTCGAGATCACCTCGCGCACGCCATCCGTTTCCATCGCGAGAAGCATCGCTTTGCCAATCGCGTCGTAGGAGGGCGCCGTGCCGGACAGGGTCACGACGCCGTAGGTTGTGTTCACGGAAATACTCAGCGCCGACAGATCGGGATCCTTGACCAGTTTTGTTTTGATTGCGGCCGTGACGCGCGCATCAACGGTGGCTTCGGCGACGACCGCGCTGACGTCCTTTGCGAGTTGCCGGACGACTTTGCCGCTTCGGGCCAGTTCCTCCTTGATATCGTCTCCGCGCAAAGAAGTGTTTTTCAGCTTGTCCTCAATCGCGTCCTTGAGGCGGACGGCTGTTTTGGCCACTTCCTCCTCCGCCTTTTGAACGCTCTCTTCTCGGCGCGCCCCGGTGAGGTACCAAAACGCGGCGAATCCAATCAATGCGAGCACGAAGAGGCTAAAAAGAGCTTTCACAGGACTCAATGTAGGCGGCGGCATCTTCAAATGCAACGTAACGCCGACCAGCAGGGTGCGATTAAAAGTGTCGGTCAGCGGCTTCGATTGACTTCCCTCTCTCCCCGCGAGAAGCGAGTGGGGAGAGAGTTGGAGAGAGGGATTTCCTGGAAACATGAGAAGCGAGCCAACGCCCCTCCTCTCCCCAGCCCTCTCCTCCCTTCGGGAAGAGAGGGAGAAGACTTCGTTGACCGACAGTTTCAATGAAGGCGGACATTCAAAACATTCAAACTGGAATTGCGAATACCCTTCCGATACCCTTCGCGGGCGTATGAGCGCGATCCCGATTTCCAAAACCGCCCCTCACGAGGTGAAACCTTTCGTCGCCGCGGAAAGAGTTTTGCCGGAGTTCACGTTCCCCCCGATTCTTGTCGGGTCTGTGCTCGGGGTGGTCTTCGCGGCGAGTTCGGTGTACCTGGGCCTGAAGATTGGTTTGACGGTCTCGGCTTCCATTCCCGTTGCCGTGCTGTCGATCACCCTTTTCCGGTGGTTCAGCCGCTGGTTCAAAGTGCGGTCCGCGAGCATTCTGGAGAACAACATCGTGCAGACCGCCGGCTCCGCTGGAGAATCCCTGGCTGCGGGAGTCGCCTTCACTTTGCCTTCGCTTCTCATCATGGGCTTCGAGCTGGAGATGGTCCGCGTGCTCCTGGTCGCGCTCTTTGGAGGGCTGATCGGCGTGCTCATGATGATCCCGCTCCGCCAAGGCCTGATTGTGAAAGAGCACGGCAAGCTCACGTACCCGGAAGGAACCGCGTGCGCGGATGTCCTGATCGTCGGCGAGCAAGGCGGCACCAACGCGAAAACCGTGTTCCTGGGTTTCTTCGTTGGGCTGGGTTATGCCTTCCTGAACCTCATTGGCAAACTCTGGGCCGATGCCGCCGTCTTCGCCGGTAAAATCGTCACGTTTGGCGGGAATCTCAAAGGAGCGCTCCTGGCCGTCGAAGTTTCCCCGCCGATGCTGGGGGTGGGATACATTATTGGGCCTCGCGTCGCCGCCAACATGATGGCCGGGGGAACGCTCGCGTTCATGATTCTCGTGCCCCTGATTCACCTGTTTGGGGATGGGTTCACGACGCCGATGTACCCGGAAACCACGAAGCTGATTTCGGGCATGAGTGCCAGGGAAATTCGCAACAGCTACATCCTTTACATTGGAGCGGGCGCGGTCGCAGCCGGCGGCTTCATCGCTTTGGCTCGGGCCATTCCAACCATTCTCGCGGCGTTTGCCGGAGGCTTGCGAAGCTTGAAAGCCGGCGCCGCCGGGGCCACTGCTCGGCCCAGGACAGAACAGGATCTTCCGATCGGTGTGGTCATCGGAGGGGCGCTGGCGATTGCGGCGGCGATCTGGCTGGCGCCGGTTCTGCAAATCAACCCGCTCTCCGCCGTCTTGATTGTGCTCTTCGGCTTTTTCTTCGTCACCGTGTCGAGCCGGATCACCGGCGAAATCGGCTCCTCCTCGAACCCGATCTCTGGAATGACGGTCGCGACGTTGCTGATCACTTGCGCAATTTTTGTCGCGCTCGGATGGACGGGGGCTGACTTCAAAGCGCTTGCGCTCACCACCGCGGCGTTGGTTTGCGTGGCGGCCTCGAACGGCGGCACGATCTCTCAGGATTTGAAAACGGGATTCATCGTGGGCGCGACACCCCGGTTGCAGCAGATCGCCATCATGATTGGCGCGATTGTCTCCGCGCTCGCCATTGGCTTGATCCTTCAGATTCTGGATACGGCGCACACCACTTACAAACCGGTCGCGCACGAAGGCTTCCGCCTTCCTCTGCCACCGAATGCAGCCACCGTGAAAGGACCGGACGATAGAGACTATCGCCTCGTCTATGTGCGGGAAGCAACCGGGCCACTCACGACGCGTGGCCGTTATCTGGTTCGTAACGACGGCAGCGTGGCATTTGCGGTCGTGGCCAGCGTGGATCCCGACTTCCCTTGGCGTTTGGAGCGAAAGTCTATCTCCGGCGCGAAACTCCCACTTCTGGAGAAGCGCAATTACCCGGAAGTCACGATCCCGATTCCCGTGGACGCGCCGACTCGACCTGGGCTCGACGGCAAGGAATACCGCGTCATCCAGTTGGCCGAAAAGAGCGGAACAGCGCCGCCGGGCGAATACCTGGCCACGCTCGAAGGAAAGATTGCTTACGCAACGAGTCCAGCCACGGAACTGGGCCTCGATCATGTGTCGTACCGCGCGGTCCAGACCGAACGCGAGGAAAGCGGCGTGCCGATTGGCCGCTATCTTGTGGATGAATCCGGAACCATCACGCACACCGCGGTGCAGAATTGGAAGTTTGACGCGCCGAAAGCGCAGCTCTTCGCGCTGATCATAGACGGAACGCTGGACCGGCGCATCCCGTGGGGGCTGGTGCTGGTGGGGATGCTCTTTGCGGTCATCATGGAGTTGGTCGGCGTTTCCTCACTTCCGTTCGCCGTGGGGCTCTACCTTCCGATCTCGACCTCCGCCGGTATCTTCACGGGCGGAATCGTGCGCTGGCTCGTGGACCGCAAGCGCGGAGACCACGGCTCGACGGCCGCTGAATTCTCGCCGGGGGTCTTGATGGCTTCGGGACTCATCGCCGGGGGCGCGATTGCCGGCGTCGTGCAATCCATCATCGCCTTCTACGAGAAGGACGCCGTGTTCGACCAGAGCAGCATCCTCGGCGCGCTGGCGCAAAACCACACGTGGTGGCCGATGCTGCTTTTTCTGGCGATGGCCTCCTTGCTCTATCGCGTCGGGGGTCGACGGGCGTAGCTGTGGCCTGCCGTCCGCTTTATCGGCTGTATTTCGAAAGGTCCGGCATCTGCTTGAATCGATCCAGGGCGTCACGCCGCCAACCGCCGGGAGTGGAACCGGGACCGGGTTTGCTCGCCGCTTCACTGGCCTTCGGGGTGAGCGCCGGAGCCGCGGCGCTTTCCCCGTGCTGTTGGGAGGGCTTCGCTTCGACGGCAGACGCAGGCAAAGGTGTGCGCCGCTCGAAGAATGAACCTTGACCGAGGAACGCCGATCCAGGTTGAGCCGGCGCGGGCGCGGCGGGTGCGACGATTTGCGGTGTCGGAGGCGCGGGTTGGGTCTCCTCCTCTTCGACGTGCGTGGCGTCCGACCACCACGTGAGCCGGACGCCAGGCATCATGCCGATCTCAACCGTCAGCGCGCCATAGGTCATGCCGGGAAGACGCACCTTCGCCGCCATTTCCTCGGCTTTGCTGAGCGCCGCGAGGATGCTGCGAAACGCAACGTTGCTCTGGTGTTTCGTTTGCAGGTCGCGCAACGAACTCGCGCTCGTTTCCTCTTCGCGATTCAAATGAACGATGAGCCGAGGGTTGCCTCCGACTTCCATCTGAACGTGGTCGAGGCTGTAGCCGGTTTCGTCCAGGATTTCGGCCCCGGCGGTGAGTTGTTCCAGAATTTCCGGAAACGCCGAACTGCTGATCCGGAAGTCATCCTTGAGCTGCTGGAATTCGCCGACGGTTTGAGTGATGAGCTGGCGAACCTCGGCCACTTTGCCGGGCGCGGCTTCCAACACGTGTTTGATCTGCGCCGCTTTCTGGCTCAGATCCTGGAACCTTTTGCGAAACTTTTTCATGGGTTAAGTCGAAGGCTTCGCCGGTGAATGGGAATAGGGCGGCGGGATCTGCCGCTGCTCGCGCTCAGCCAGCAATTGGTGGAACTTTTCCAGAAAGAGGCTTTCGTTCGCAAGCATGTCCTGGGTCAATTCAATCTCCACGGTGCCTTGCCGCGCGCGTTGGGCCAGCAAATCCTGCGCTGCCCGCAGGTTGAGGCTCTGTTGGCGAGCCATGTCTTTCAAAGTTTCCAGCGTGTTGTAAACGGCCGTGATGTTTGCGTCCAACGTTTCCAGCCGGCGGGCCGTCACTCCGGAATGAACCTCGCCGAGCGCCGACGCCAGGCTTTCGCGCAAGGCCTGCAATCCGGCGCTCAGTTGCCGGGCCACCTGCGCGGCTTCGCCGGTGGGACGCGACTCGGCTTTGGCCGGAGCGGCCAGATGCTCCAGGCGGGTTTCCACGCCGGAACGCAAGGCTTCCAGACTCTGGCTCAGCGGAGTCAAATCCACGTTCAACTGCGGCGATTGCGCTTTCGCCAACTGCGTCGCCAGCGTTTCTTGAATCGCTTCAAGGCCGGCCTGGAAGCCGGCCAGTTGCGAGACCACGCGGCTCACGGGATCGTTCGAGTCGCCCCCGCGCGTGAGTTGGTGGCGTTTGAACGCTTTTTTGATTTCTTCCCACCGCGCTTTCTCGGCGTCGGTCAGCAGGCCGATGATTTCTTTGAACTTGAGCAGATTGGCTTCCGCGCCGGTGGTGAGGGTTTGCGATTCGTTCCGATAATGGTCGAGGACGAGGTCCAGCACCTCCTGATCGTTCATGATCGGCACGATTTTCTCGGCCAGGCGATTCATGTTCCGGTAAGAGCCCTGGAGCCTGAACGGCGGTTCGGTGCGGAATTCGTCCGCCTGTCCCGCGGAATGGATGTATTCCTGGTTTACGCGCAGGACAATCTCGCGAATCTTCACCAACTTCTTCATCACGTTCAGAATCTCCTCGGCTTCCTGCGAGGAATAACTGCCCTCCAGGCCCGTCGCGTCGCGCTCACCGAATTCGGCCATGCGGATGAACGTGCGGATATCTTTCTGGCTCTTGTTGGCCAGCGGCGCGAGGACGGTGTTCGACGTGACGGCATTTTCCAGATAGCTGGCTTTGAAGTAATCCGCGCTGCCGCCAATGATATCGCCCAGGTTGTAGGTGTCGGCGCGGTTGGCGAGCATGTCGGGGATTTTGAACTTCTGCCCGCTTTCCGTGTAGGGGTTGCCCGCCATGACCACGACGACCTTGCGTCCGCGCAGATCATAAGTGCGGGGCTGGCCGCGCCAGACGCCTTCGATCTTCCGCTGCGCGTCGCACAGCGAGATGAATTTTTGCAGAAACTCCGGGTTGCAATGTTGGATGTCGTCCACGCAGATCAACACGTTGTCCCCCATTTCCAGCGCCAGATTCAGCTTCTGAATCTCTTCGCGAGCGGCCGCGTTGGGCGCTTCTTCGGGATCCAGCGACGTGACGCCGTGACCGAGGGCCGGGCCGTTGATTTTAATGAAGACGATGCCCAGGCGGCTGGCGATGTACTCCATGAGCGTCGTCTTGCCGTAGCCCGGCGGCGAAATCAGCAGCAACAAGCCCATTAAGTCGGTGCGCTGTAGGTGCGCTTGAAATCCGTGACGAACGTTTTGTCCTGCAGCACGCCCAGGTCGCTCTCCTTCCAGAGACCGGACGCTTCGTCGTGCGAGTAGATCGCGAACACGTCGCTCAGATTGATCTCTTTCTTCAGCCCGAACTGGACGTTGAAGCCGAACAAAAAGCGCCCGTGGCCAAGCGGCACCATGTCCCGAGGAACGCAATTGTGCGCCGTGACGATGCGATCCGCCTTGAGCAGTTTGTACTCGATGGCGCCGAAGACTGCTTGCCGCCGCGCGTCGAGTTTGGCCATCCGCTCGCGGAGGAGATTGCCCTGGACCTGGAGGCGCTGGCGGATGATCTCGTAAGTCGCGCTGCCTAGCGCCTGCGCGGTGGAGGGCGCGGCGGATTCCGGCGAAGCGACCTGCGCCTCGGACGCGACTGCATCCCCGCTTTCAGTTAGCACGGTTGATCAAAACAGAGTCTCGAAGCCGGCGGCCCGGAAATGCTTGTCGTTCGTGAACGCTTTAGTGATGCCCAACCGGCCCATCATTAAAGGAAACATGACCGTATCCAGAAAGACGGCCGTCATGGCTGATGCTCATTGTGACGCGCGGCCAAATCGTGTTCCCCGCTGTGAAATCTCTCGGAGAGTATTTCGTTGATCGCCTTCAGATTCTCGTCCGGCGGCGGATTCTCTCCTGCAGCTTTCAACACCACTTCCACCTCCGTCCGTTCCGGCAGATCCACCGATTCCAATGGGCGAAAGACGCCCTTTTCATGTAATGCATGGATCGTTTTCATGGCTTGTCTTTATCACGCGATGACAGGATTCGCCAGCCAGGATAGGCGCGTGGAGCGGGTATTCACGCCTTGGCGGTTTCTTGCTCGGAGAGTGCCGTCGCGGCCAGCACGTCGGCCAGGCCGCTTTCCTGCGCCATCGTTTGGGCTGATTGGATTACCGATTGCAGGGAAGAGTCCTTCGTGGAGGCCAGCAGTTTGGCCAGCAACGCCGCCACCGTCAGATTCTTCAAGTCTTCGGACCGGATCCCGAAGTCTTTGACCCAGGCGCGGAGGCGTTCCTTGAAGAATTCGGGATCGCCGTTGAAGAACGAGTTTTTGATCTCGGTCAGCGTTTCACTGCTCCCGACGAGACGGTCCACGGCTTTGCCGTTGCCCACCGCGCGCACCACCTTCTCGAAGAAGTCGTTCTCGCCGCCGACGATGTCGATGTTCGCGTGCTTGAGCACCTCGG
>Ga0194119_10002703_pt1 | contig 29566 bp, 27 predicted proteins | sample TA2MahC100mmetaG_FD_148620 | JGI IMG/M metagenome (GOLD analysis project Ga0194119, IMG submission 148620) | Freshwater microbial communities from Lake Tanganyika, Tanzania - TA2015018 Mahale Deep Cast 100m | ecosystem: Environmental > Aquatic > Freshwater > Lake | place: Tanzania: Lake...
CGGTACGCGGTGTCCGCCCACACGCTGCGCGCCAAGTTGGAGCGATCGAGCACCTCGCCGAGTTGGCTGCCGTCGTGACGCGCGGCATGGGTGACGACGGGACTGTCAGGGATTTCGTGTGGGAGCGGCGGGTTGAACATCAGGCCGCCATGGCCCTGGTGAATCGCTCGCCGAAGATGACGGCGAACTGAGCCTTGGCCATGACCCACTCACGCGGGCCCGTTTTCCACTCCTTCTCCGAGCGGTTCAAGACGAGGAAGAGGAGCTTCATCGCGGCCTCGTCGGTCGGGAAGTGGCCTCTGGCTCGGACGGCGCGGCGCAGCTTTGCGTTTAGAGCCTCAATAGCGTTCGTGGTGTAGAGAATGCGCCAGACGTTGGCCGGAAAGGCGTAGAACGGCACGACCTCGCCCCAGGCACGCCGCCAGTTCTGGGTGATGGCCGGGTAGCGGCGGCCCCAGAGGCTCTCCTCGAAAGCGCCGAGCGCCGCCTCGCTGGCGGCAGCGTCGATGGCGCGATAGATGCCCTTCAGAGCCGCGTCGACGGGCTTGCGGTCCTTGTAGGAGACGAAGTCCAGACTGTGGCGTAGCAGGTGGACAATGCACGTCTGGACCATGACCTCCGGGAAGACGGCCCGGATCGCGTTGGGAAAGGCCTTCAGTCCGTCGACGACGGCGAGCAGGATGTCCTCGACGCCGCGGTTGCGCAGTTCATTCATGACGCGCAGCCAGAACTTCGCCCCTTCGTTCTGCTCCAGCCAGAGGCCGAGGATCTCCTTGGCGCCGTCGGCGCGCACGTGGAGGGCGATGTGGACGGCCTTGTTGCGGACGACGCCCTCGTCTCGAACCTTGATGCGCAGGGCGTCGAAGAAAACGAGCGGATAGACCGGCTCGAGCGGTCTTGCCTGCCAGGTCGCGACCTCCTCCAGCACCGCGTCGGTGACAGCGCTGACGAGGTCCGGCGAGACCTCGATGCCGTAGAGCTCGCGCAGATGCCCCGCGATCTCGCGCGTGCTCATGCCGCGGGCGTACATGGACACGATCTTGTCGTCGAAGCCGGGAAAGCGGCGCTGGTACTTGGCGATGAGCTGCGGATCGAAGGTTGCCTGCCGGTCGCGCGGGATCTCCAGCTCGATCCGGCCGGTCTCGGTCGTCACCGTGTTGCGGCCGTAGCCATTGCGGCTGTTGCCGGCATCATCGCCCGCCAGATGGTGATCCATCTCCGCGTTCAGCGCCCGCTCGGCCAGAGCCTTCTTCAGATCGTCGTGCAAGCCATGGGCGTCGAAAGCCGTCTTGGGATCGGCGCCGGCCAGAAGCTGGTCCAGAAGCGCGTCAGGAATGCGGGGAGCCTTGCGTCGTGCCATCGAGAACCTCCATCGGGTCCAGTATCGCCGCTCCCACACGAAATCCCCGACAGTCTCCGGCGCCGGTAGCGTACCTGGACAGCGCGCGAGGCCCTAAGCTACTATCACGCTAGCTTCCGCATCGATGCTGAGGATGCACAATGGCGCATGAAATGGCCGCCACGACGACCACGAGCCGCGTGGCCCCGACCCACCCACTTGAGCCGCTCGGCCCTGACGAACTCGCCGCCGCCGTCGCCATCGTGCGCCGCGAGAAGTCGCTCGATGCGCGCGCGCTGTTCGAGACCATCACCCTGCGCGAGCCCGCCAAGAAGGCCGTGCGCGGCTTCACCCCAGGCACGCAGTTCGAGCGCGAGGCCTTCGTCGTCGTGCTGGACCGCAACGCTGGCGCCACGTTCGAGGCCGTGGTGTCGCTGAGCCAGAACCGCGTGACATCGTGGACCCACGTGCCGGGCGTGCAGCCGCGCATCCTCGCCGAGGAGATGGAGGAGGTCACGCGGCTCGTGAAGGCCGATCCGCGCTACCTGGAGGGTCTGCGCAGCCGCGGCATCGACGATCTCGACAAAGTCTGGCTCGATGCCTTCGCCGTCGGCAACTTCGGCGCGGAGGAGGAACGCACGCTGCGCCTGATCCGCCCGCACTCGTTCTATGTCGAGCGACCCCAGGACAACCCGCACGTGCGCCCGATCGAAGGCCTGGTGCCGGTCGTCGACATGAACGCCATGAAGGTGCTGCGCGTCGAGGACAACGGCGTGAAGCCGCTGCCCGGCGATCCTGGCCACTACTCGGCGGCCGACCAGCCCAGCCTCCGCGCACCGCTGGCTCGGCTCGAGATCACCCAGCCCGACGGACCCGATTTCCGCGTCGAGGGCCACAAGGTGACATGGCAGAACTGGTCGTTCCGCGTCGGCTTCACGCCGCGCGAAGGACTGGTGCTGCACACCCTTTCGTTCACCGACGGCGGACGCGACCGGCCCGTCATCTACCGAGCCTCGGTGAGCGAACTGGTGGTGCCCTACGCCGAGACGAGCGGCGATCATTACCGCAACCATTCATTCGACCTCGGCGAGAGCGGGCTCGGCACGTGCGTCAACGCGCTCAAGCTCGGTTGCGACTGCGTCGGCGCGATCCACTATTTCGACGTGCACATGGCGAGCGCGCGCGGCGCGGTGGTGCGCTACCCGAACGCGATATGCCTGCACGAGGAAGACTACGGCGTGCTGTGGAAGCACACGCATCCGATCACCCGCGACACGGCGGTGCGCCGCTCGCGGCGCCTCGTGGTGTCGTCGTTCTACACCGTGGGCAACTACGACTACGGCATCTTCTGGTACCTCTACCTGGACGGCACGATCCAGTTCGAGGCCAAGCTCACCGGCATCCTCTATACCGGCGCCATCGAGACCGGCGTGACGCCCGCGTACGGCCGGCTCGTCGCGCCCAACCTCAACGCCATGATCCACGAGCACTATTTCAACCTGCGCCTGGACATGAGCGTGGACGGCGATGCCAACGCCGTGATGGAGGTCGAGGCCGACCTGGTGCCGACCGGCCCCGGCAATCCCCACGGCAATGCCCACGGCGCGCGTGAGACCCTGATCGAGAGCGAACGGTCCGGCGCGCGCGACATCAAGCCCGAACTCGGCCGGTACTGGAAGGTCGTCAACCGGTCACGGACCAGCGCCATGGGCTGGCACCCGGGCTATCGGCTGGTGCCCGGCGCCAGCGTGAAGCCGATGCACCAGCCCGGCTCGCCCTTCATGCGCCGCGCGGGCTTCGTCGCCCACGACCTGTGGGTGACCGCCTACGACCCGCGCGAGCTTTACGCCCCCGGCGACTGGGTCAACCAGGGCATCGACGGGCCCGGCCTGCCCGAATGGGCCCGGGCCGACCGGCCCCTCGTCGATACGGACGTGGTGCTGTGGTACACGCTCGGCGTGTTCCACTTGCCGCGCCCGGAGGACTTCCCGATCATGCCGGTCGAGTACACCGGCTTCATGCTCAAGCCGACCGGCTTCTTCGACCGCAACCCCACCCTCGACCTGCCGCAATCCCACTGCCATGCCTCGAAGGCCACCGCCCGTGTTCCGGCGCCCTGACACCCTCGGCGATAGGCTACTCTCTCGGCAGTGAGGAGCGGGTGGCTCGCTCAGACGGCTTTTGCCGTAGGGCATTCGTGGGGCAGTGATGGCGACAGCGGCAACGGCGGGACGCAGGGCGCATGGCGCACAGACCGGCGGCTTCGTCGCTCCGGCCGAGGTCGCGATCCCGCGCGATCTTTTCCACCGCGTCCTGGCCGCCATTCATCGGCTGAGACCCTCGCCGGCGCCATCATGACGAACGATCTCGACCGTCTCACATGCAATCGATCTCACCGGCACGAACGTCACAGCGGCGCGTTGCCCGGGCGCGCCGGGAACGATGGTCGGAGCGCGTCTGCGAGCCCCCGCACCGCCTCCGAACGTACAGGATCACGCCGTAAGAGCGACTGCAGTAGCGTCCGCTGCCACCATGGCGGTGTCCGTAAAAGTTCCAAAAGCCTGGCAGGCGGCATAGCCTTAGATCGTCCCAGGGCTGCTTGGGGAATGTCGGCAAATGTCGGAGAATCATGCGGATGACAGCTGATGGTGCAAAGCCTGACTTCATCGGCCTCAAACGCCTCGAGCCAACGCTGCCGAGCTCGTATTACTACGATCCGGTTGCCTTCGAGCGCGATCTCGAACGGCTTTGGCATCCCAACTGGGTCTACGCCTTCCGAGCCAGCACGCTGAGGGAGCCCGGTAGCTTCAAGACTGTCACGATCGGTCGGCAAACCGCCTTCGTCGTACGCGATGAGGACGGCGCGTTGCGCGCCTTCCACAACACCTGCCGGCACCGCGGCACGGCGCTGTGCCGCGAGAGCGAAGGCCGCCTCAAGTCCATGTTGATCAGCTGCCCCTACCATGCCTGGGGCTACGACCTCAAAGGCGATCTGCGCCGCGTGCCGTCGCTGTCCATGCCGGAAGGATTCGACCGCAAGAACTTCTCGCTCTATCCGATCGCGCTGACCGAATGGCGCGGCCTCGTCTTTCTCTGCTTCGATGCAGCGAATGCACCAACCTTCTCGCAGGCTTTCGCTCGCGGCAGCGATCGTCTTGACCATTGGCCGATCGAGGATCTCGTCACTGGCCACACCTACACGCGCAGGCTCGCGTGCAACTGGAAGGTCTTCTGGGAGAACTACAACGAGTGCCTGCATTGCCCCCGCGTGCATCCAGAGCTCTGCGACATGGTGCCGATCTATGGCCGGGGCATCATGTCGGAGCGCGAGGATCCCAAGTGGGCCGACCACGTGAGCACCGACGACCCAAGGATCAAAGGCGGCTTGAAGCGCGGCGCTCAATCCTGGACGGTGGACGGCCGCCCGGTCGGCGATGTTTTTCCCAATCTGACGGAGGCTGAACGCAGCGGCGCTTTCCACTTCATGACGGGCCTGCCCTCAATGTACATGATCGCTCACGTCGACTTCATGCGCATCGGGTCGTTGCGTCCCCTTGGACCCGAGGAAACCGAGCTTACCGTTGATTGGCTGTTCTCGGCGGCGACCCTCGCCGACCCGAAAGCCGACATCACTAAGGCGATCGATTTCGCCACGACCGTGCTCGATCAGGATGCCGATGTGTGCGAGCTCAACCAGCGTGGCATCCGTGCGAAGCCGCACAAGCAAGGCGTGCTGATGCCGGAGGAGATGTATCTCGCCGACTTCCACGAGTGGGTGCGGGCCGGGCTGGGCGGTGAGGCATAGGCACTAACATCGATTATCGATTTCCGCATCACTTGGAGGAGCTGCTCAAAGAAACCCAGACATATTGACCACTGCCCTGGCAACGGCTCTCGCCCATGAGAGCCTGACTCGGAAGTTCACGTTGCAGTGTGGTGATTTGGTTCGGTAAGGCGTCGGAGCATGACAGCGATCATCGCGAGCTTCGCGAAGCCTTCGGCGTTGATGGCCCGGGCATCGCACTGGGCCATGAGGCGGCGATTGCGGCGCAGGCAAGACAGCGAGCGCTCGACCACCCAGCGCCGGCGGATCACTTTGTAGCCGCCGTTCTTGTCGGTGCGTTTGACGATCTCGACCTCGACCGGCTGGCCTTTGAGCGCATCGCGCAGCTTCGGTCCGGCGTAGCCGCCATCCGCGAAGATCTGAACCGCCCCGGGTTTGCTGGAGGCTCCAACCCTTGAGAGGATGGAGCAATGAAGGCATCGAAGAGCTACTTTCCTGAAGTCCGCGAGCGCGCGGTACGGATGGTTTTCGAACACGAGGGTGATCACGCCTCGCAGTGGGCGGCGATCGCCTCGATCGCGGGCAAGATCGGCTGCACGCCCGAGACCTTGCGCCTTTGGGTCCGCCAAGCCGAGCGCGACGCCGGCCACCGCGCTGGCCTGACGAGCGCCGAGGGCGAACGGGTGAAGGCGCTTGAGCGCGAGGTCCGCGAGCTGCGCCATGCGAACGAGATCCTGCGCAAGGCGTCCGCGTATTTTGCCCAGGCGGAGTTCGACCGCCGGTTCAAGCCATGATCGCGTTCATCGACGATCATCGCGCGGTCTACGGGGTCGAGCCGATCTGCCGGGTCTTGCCGATCGCCCCGTCGACCTGCCGGGCGCATGCTTCGCGGCGTCGTTATCCGGGCAAGGCGTCGGCGCGCGCCCGACGGGATGGTGAGCTTCGGCCGCAGATCCGTCGGGTGTTCGAGGAGAACTTCGCGGTCTATGGCGCGCGCAAGGTCTGGCGGCAACTCGGACGCGAGAACGTGACCGTCGCCCGCTGCACGGTCGCGCGGCTGATGCGGCAGATGGGCCTGCAGGGCGTGGTTCGCGGCAAAGCCGTCAGGACGACGATCAGCGAACGTGGCGCAGCTTGCCCGGCCGACCGGGTGAACCGCCAGTTCCAGGCGCCACGACCCAACGTATTGTGGCTGTCGGACTTCACCTACGTCGCGACCTGGCAGGGCTTCGTCTACGTCGCCTTCGTGATCGACGCCTATGCCAGGCGCATCGTCGGATGGCGCGTCTCGCGCATGGCGCATGCGGGCTTCGTGCTCGATGCCCTGGAGCAGGCGCTCTACGATCGCCGACCGGTCGAGGGCGACGGCCTCGTTCATCACAGCGACCGCGGGGTGCAATACGTGTCGATCAAGTATACCGAGCATCTCGCCGAGGCCGGCATTGAGCCGTCGGTCGGCAGCGTCGGCGACAGCTACGACAACGCCTTGGCCGAGACGATCAACGGCCTCTGCAAGACCGAGGTCATCCGGCGCCGCGGGCCGTGGCGCAACCTGGAGGCCGTCGAGTTCGCCACGCTCGAATGGGTCGACTGGTTCAACAACGGGCGTCTGCTCGAGCCGATCGGAAACATCCCGCCCGCCGAAGCCGAGGCGCGCTACTATGCCCAGGCCGAGGTCATGGCCAGGGCTGCCTGACTCAAACCAAGAAGCCTCCGGCAAACCCGGCGCGGTTCATATCGCCGTCCGCAAGCCGGTCCAGGGGCTTGACAGTTGAGCGCCGCCCGCTTCGTGGACGTGTGCATCCGGCACGGGTGGCGATCCTACGTAACGCCAGCGCGGAACGCCGACGCTTCGATCGAGCTAGCGTGACAGTTGCCCAGCAGGCTCGCCCTTACTGTGCACCGTTGCTGACCGTGGGTGCGTGCGACGTGGGCTCCGGGCTCCGGCCCCGGCCAGGACCGCATGGTACGCCATGGGGCAGGGGGAGGCGCCCTGTGGGACCGGTCGGTTTGCCGAATACTTGCCGTACGACCCGGCTCGACATCGCAAAAAGTCTGATTTAGTTGGCGTCCCCACGGGGACTCGAACCCCGGTTTCCGGCGTGAGAGGCCAGCGTCCTGGACCGCTAGACGATGGGGACGCGGTCGGAAGCGGATGGAAGCGCTTATCTAGACGACCGGGTTGGCCGGGTCAATGGCGCGCCGGGGGTGTTCGCGACTTCGCCGATCCTTAAGCACGGCGTCGCAGCATCGCACCATGAGCTGTTCCAGCCTTCTAGCGTGCCTGCGCGCGTCCGGCCTCGTGGTGCTCGCCCTGGTCGCGGGCACGCCGCCGGCCGGCGCGGTCGCACTGCCGGCTTGGCTGACGCCCATTGGCATCGCGCTCAACCTGCGGGAATGGTTCGAGGATTCGTTGCCCGAGGAAGTCCCCGAGCGGCGCTTCCTGGCCGAGGCCCGGGCCGCGCTCGACGCTGGCGACGTAGCGGCGGCTGCTCGCGCCTAAGAGGCGGCGCTGGCCGCCAACCCTGACAGCATCGAGGGCCTGACCCTGCTCGGCCTGATCCGCGAACAGCAAGGCCCGCCCGGCCACGCCGCGGCGCTCTACAACCGGGTGATCGAGATCGCCGCCTTGCGCGCGACGGCCGATATCATCCAGCCGCCGCCCCCGCCGCCGCCACCCGAGGATGGCGACGAAGAAGACGGCGACGATACCACCGAGGCACCGCCGCCCCCGCCGCCGGGTCCGACCTGGCGCGACTTCGACGATGTCGCGGCCGATCGCCTGGCCGCCATGGCGCCGGCGGCAGCGCCGGCCGTCGATCCGCGCCAGTCGCTGATCGATCGCCTGGCCGTGCTCGACGCCTTGCTTGCCGAAGGCTTCATCGATATCGAGGATCACCGGGCTTGCCGTGCCGCGAACATTGGCGTCCTGCTGGTACGCACCGGCACGCTGCCCAGCATCGTGCTGGCCAACGCACCACCCCGGGTCGACGATGTGCTCGCCCGCTTCGCCGACGTGGATGCCCAGCGCAAGCGCGGGGTGATCGACAAACCCCGCTGGTCCCAGGAACACAACGCCATGCTCGATGCGCTGCTTCCCGTCGGTGGCGAGCGGCTGAACGGCATCGCGCCGCTCGATGGCGACCTGCTCGCCGAACTCAGCCGACGCGGCGTGCTGGCGACCGAGGAGGCGCGGCGCGAACGCATCGCCGGAGCCCCCCTCGACATCAACGACGGCCGTGGCGTCGACGGCGCCGGCGGTTCCGCCCTTGCCGGCCGAAAAACCGGCCGTGACCAGGACCGCCGCGACCGAGGAACCTGCATCGGAGACCGAGGCGCAGCCCGAAGCGGCCGAGGCCGAGGCGCCAAGCGAGGACATGGCCGCCGCCGTGGCACCCGCCGAGCCGCCAGCGGTGGCGCCCGAAGGGGATGTGCCCGCCGCGATCGGCATTCACCTGGCTTCCTACCGGACGCCGGAACAGGCGCGCCAGGGCTGGACCGAGCTTCAGTCCGCCAATGCCGACCTGCTGGGAGCGTTGAAGGCGAACATCGCAGCGGTCGATCGCGGCGACCGCGGCGTCTACTTCGAGGTCACGGCCGGCCCACTCGACTCAAGCGCACTGCAGACCTGCGCTGCGCTGATGGCGCGCGGCCTGTTCTGCGCGACGACGCTCTACTGAGCATCAGCCCGCGTGGCGGCGGGTCGCGGCGATCAGAGCCTCGACCTCGGCCGGTGTCGTGCGGAACGAGCAGACGAAGCGCGCCGCGTTCTTCGCGCCGCCCTCGCCGTCATAGAAGATGATCCCGTCATCCTGCAGGCCTTTGGTGATCCGGCCGCCGAGCTGGGCGAACACCATGTTGCCCTCGACGGGCGCCACCAGCTTGACGTCGGGTACCTGCGCCAGGCCCCGCCCAAGCTCGGCCGCGCGCTCGTTCGCGTGGCGCGCCGCCTTCAACCACAGATCGTCGGTCAGGAACGCGTTGAGCTGGGCCGAAACGAAGCGCATCTTGCTGTAGAGTTGCGCGGCGCGCTTGTGGCGGAACGCGAGCTCGGTCGCCAGCGACGTGTCGAACACGACGATCGCTTCGGCACCCATGGCCCCGCCCTTGGTTGCGCCGAGGGACAAGACGTCCACGCCCACTTTCCAGGTGATCGAAGCCGGCGAGCAGCCGAGGAACGCGATGGCGTTGGCGAAGCGCGCGCCGTCCATGTGCACGCGCAGGCCCCGGCGCCGCGCGAGATCGGTGATCGCCGCCAGATGGTCCGGCCGATACGCCGCGCCAAGCTCGGTTATCTGGGTGATGCTGACCGCCGCGGGTTGCGGGTTGTGCACGCCGCCCGATGGCGCCAGGCGCAGCGCCTCCTCGAGCGCGCGTGGGTCGATGCGCGCGTCCTCGCCGTCGACCAGGCGCAGCTTGGCGCCGCCGGTGAACAGTTCGGGCCCGTTGGTCTCGTCCAACTCGATGTGCGCCAGCCGGTGGCAGTAGATGGCGCCCCACGGCGGCGTCAGCGCCGACAGGCCGATCGCGTTTGCGGCCGAGCCGGTGCCCACCGGGAACACCGCGACCCCGTGCTCGAACAGGTCCGCCAGCCGCTTGCGCAGCCGTGCCGTCACCGCGTCGGCGCCGTAGGACGGCTGTGTCCCCTGGTTCGCGGCGGCCAGCGCCGCCATGATCTCGGGCAGCACGCCCGCCGTGTTGTCGCTGCGGAAATCCATGATGCCTTTCCCTACGCCTCGGACGGAGCAACCAGCCGGTTCCACGTGCCCAGATCGATGTTGCTGCCGCACACGATGACGGCGACCCGCTGGCCGGCCAGCCGGTCGCGCAGCGGGCCGAGCAAGGCGGCCGTGGCCGCGGCGCCGGCCGGCTCCACGGCGAGCCGCGCCTCCTCGAACAGCACCACCATGGCGCGGCGCAGCGCGTCGTCGTCGACCAGCACGATGTCGTCCACGTGCCGTCGGCACAGCGCGTAGCTGTAGGGCTGGGAGCCTGGCGGCCCGAGGCTGTCGGCTATGGTGCGCACGGCTTCCAGCTTCGCCGGGGCGCCTTGGGCGAAGCTGCGGTGCATGCTGTCGGCGCCCGTGGGCTCGACGCCCAGCACCGCGATGCGCGGATTCGCCACCTTGACCGCGGCGGCGACGCCGGCGGCCAGGCCGCCACCGCCGATCGGCACGATCACCGCGTCCAGGTCGGCGGTCTGGCGAACGATCTCCAGGCCGAGCGTGGCGTTGCCCAGCGCGGTCATAGGGCCCTCGAAGGGGTGGACGAACGTGCGCCCTTCGTCGGCGGCGATGCGCTCGACCAGGGCGAACGCCGCGTGCACGTCGTCGGCGAACAGCACTTCGGCGCCGTAGCCCTCGGCGCGGGCGACGCGCGCCGGGTTGGCGGTCGCCATCATGACGACCTTGGCGCTGGTGCCGAGCACGCGCGCGCCGTAGGCGACCGCGATGGCATGGTTGCCGGCGCTGACGGCGCACACGCCGCGTCGCAGCGATTCGGCCGGCAGGTTCAACATCACGGTCAGCGCGCCGCGCGGCTTGAACGTACCCGTGACCTGCATCAACTCGAGCTTGAGGCGCACGTCGGTGCCGGGGGCGAGCCGCGCCGTCACCACCGGACTGCGCCACGGTATCGTCGGTGTCTCGACGATCCGGTCGCCGAGCGCGGCCCTGGCCGCCTCGATGGCCGCAATATCGGGCGAGGCCGCCACCGACGCGCTCATCGTGCCTCCAGGGTCAGGGTGCCCAGGACCACACCGCTTCGCCGGTCGACGGTGACGACGCTCTGGCGCCCGCCGGGTTCCTCGACCAGCAGGACGGCGGTGTCGCCCTCGACGCCCATGGACAGAGCGCGACTTCCCAAGGGCAGCGTGACGCCGGCCGTGACGAAGTCGGGCCCCGTTCCCATCGTGCCGCTGGTCGCGCGCACGATGATGGTGTAGCCGAGAACCGCGACGCCGGCCGCGATCATGAGACCCATGACGATCACTAGGATCTTGAGGCCGGCGCCGCCGTGGGCCGAGGGTGCGTCATGACGGAGACTGCGGTCGTTCATCACGAGGTCCGGGTCGCTGCCGAGGAAGCCGGGGAGCGCGTCGACAAGGTGCTGGCGCGCGCCCTGCCACGTCTGTCCCGCGCCCGCGTCCAGGCGCTGATCAAGGCGGGTGGGCTGTCGACGGGCGGCGCGACCATAGAGGACCCCTCCCACAGGGTCAAACCGGGCCACGTCTACCGGTTGGCGTGCCCGCCAGCTGAGGATCCGGTGGCGCGGCCCGAGGCGATCCCGCTCGCGATCCGCTACGAGGACGATGACCTGATCATCGTCGACAAGCCCGCCGGCCTCGTGGTCCACCCGGCGCCCGGGAACCCCACCGGCACCCTGGTCAACGCCCTGATCGCCCATTGCGGCGGACGTTTGGCCGGGGTCGGCGGCGTGCGGCGGCCGGGCATCGTGCACCGGCTCGACAAGGACACCAGCGGCCTCATGGTGGCAGTCAAGACCGACGCGGCGCACCATGCCCTGGCGCGGCAGTTCGCGGCGCGTTCGATCGAGCGGGTCTACCTGGCTGTCGTGCGCGGTGTGCCCGTGCCGGCGGCGGGCGAGGTACGCGGCGCCGTCGGCCGGGACCCGCGCAACCGCAAGCGCATGGCAGTGGTCACCGTCGGAGGCAAACCGGCGCTGACGCATTACCGAGTCGTGCGCGCGTTCAATCGGCGGGCCGCGCTGGTCGCCTGCCGGCTGGCCACGGGCCGCACCCACCAGATTCGGGTGCACATGGCGTCGATCGGTCACCCGGTTGTCGGCGATCGGCTGTACGCACGGGCGCCGCGCGGCGTCATGAAGTCGCCCCATTCGGCGGGTACGCTTCTCGGCATGTTTGGTCGGCAGGCGTTGCACGCCCAAAGCTTGGGCTTCGACCACCCCTCGACCGGGCAGCGCCTGTTTTTCGAAAGCCCCCTGCCTTCGGACATGGCCGCGCTGGTCGCGGCGCTCGATCGGGCTGCCCGGGAGAAAGATTACAAATAGTTGATCTGAACAATCGGGTATTGCCCGAACCCTTGCGATACCGTAGACTAATCCACAGATAGGGGGTCCCGGCGTGGACCCCCTCCAACGAAGAAGCGAAGACGTCATGGCCAATCGAGCCGCGGTTCCGGCGCTCGCGAGTGATGCGGGCCTTGGGCGCTATCTCCAGGAGATACGACGGTTTCCCATGCTGGAGCCGGAGGAGGAGTACATGCTCGCCAAGAGCTGGCGCGAGCATGGCGACGCCGACGCGGCCCATCGCTTGGTGACCAGTCACCTTCGTCTGGTGGCCAAGATCGCCATGGGCTATCGCGGCTACGGCCTGCCGATCTCCGAGCTCATATCCGAAGGAAACGTAGGGTTAATGCAAGCGGTCAAGCGTTTCGAGCCCGACCGCGGCTTCCGGCTGGCGACCTACGCCATGTGGTGGATCCGCGCCTCGATCCAGGAGTACGTGCTGCATTCCTGGTCGCTGGTGAAAATGGGCACGACGGCGGCCCAGAAGAAGCTGTTCTTCAACCTCCGCCGCCTCAAGGGCCAGCTCCAGGCGATCGACGAAGGCGACCTGCCGCCCGAGACCGTCAAGCGCATCGCTGACCAGCTCAACGTCCCCGAGGACGACGTCGTGCAGATGAACCGTCGGCTGGCCAGCCCCGACCATTCGCTGAATGCACCCTTGCAGGCGGGTGGCGAGGGCGAATGGCAGGACTGGCTGGTGGACGAGGGGCCGGACCAGGAGACGACGCTGGGCGAATCCGAGGAGTGCAGCCAGCGCCGCGCGATGCTGGACGCCGCGCTCGGCAAGCTGAACGCGCGCGAGCGCCACATCCTGGTCGAGCGTCGCCTGACGGAGGAACCCAAGACGCTCGAGGAGCTGAGCGCCGAGTACGGCATCAGCCGCGAGCGTGTCCGCCAGATCGAGGTGCGCGCGTTCGAAAAGCTCCAGCGCGCGGTCAAGGACGCCGCGGCCAAGCAGCGCCTCGGGCACTGATTCGGCGCCTGCACCCGGCGCCGACCGTTACTCTGGCAGCCCGGCTTCGCGCAGGGCCGCCGCGATGGGTCCCGCCAACGACGGGTGGATGTCGAAGGATTGAACGACACCCGCGATAGTGAAATCGGGCTGCAATTCCAGAACACGGCGCGCTGATGCACGGGCCGCGTCGGTTCGTCCGAGCTTGACGTGCGTCGCCGCCATGAGGAAGTGGGCGGTGCTCCAGAACGGGTTGGCCTGGAACGCCTTGTGTGCCGCGTCGGCCGCAGCCTCGAACTCGCCTCGCTTGAACCGGCCGAGCGTGATGGAAAACCAGGGCCCGTACGATACCGGGTCGAGCGGACTCAAACACAGCGCCTGTTCGCCCCACGCGATCGCTCGATCGGCGTCGCCGGCGAGGGCCATCACCACGCTCCCTAGGATGTAGGTCAGGGCGCACGAGGCGCTGAGCACCCGCGCCGCCTCGAAGCCACGCTCCGCGGCGATGCGGTCGTGCGCGACCATGCCCATCACGAAGGCACCAAGGGACAACGCCGTAGCGTGGTCGCGGCCGTGCGCCAGAGCCGCAAGAGCGTGTCGGATCGCGCCTTCGCGGTTCGCGTCACTGTGCCCACCCCGTGCGAACAAGATCTCGTGGCACCAGCCCGCGAAGCCGTGAGCCAGCGCATAGTTTGGTTCCTTAGCCAGCGCGCCTTCCAGGAGCTTCAATCCGATCACCGCGCCTTCCGGCATGGCGGGGTGGACGTGGGGGATGGCGCGCAGCACCAGGTCGTAGGCGTCCAAGTTCTCGGGCCGCTTGCGCTTGACCCGCTCGATCTCGGCCTGGCGCAGGCTCGGTTCGATGGCCGCGACCACGCTCATAGTCAGCTCGTCCTGCAGTGCGAACACGTCGTCTAGCGTGCGGTCATAGCCCTCGGCCCAGACGTGCGCGCCGGTCTCGGCATCGATGAGCTGGCCGGTGACCCGGACGCGGTTCGCCGCGCGGCGGACGCTGCCCTCGAGCACATACCGCACGCCCAGCTCGCGGCCGACCTGCTTCACGTCGACCACCTTGCCCTTTTAGGTGAAGCAGGAGTTCCGCGCGATGACGAACAGCCACTTGATCCGGGCGAGGCCGGTGATGATGTCGTCGACCATGCCGTCGGCGAAATACTCCTGCTCGGCATCACCGCTCATGTTCTGGAACAGCAAGACCGCGATCGAAGGCCGATCCGGCAGGAACGGCGCTGCGGTCGCCGCCACCGGGACCGTGGATCCATGGGCCCCGGAACCGACGCTCAGCGCGTACACGCGTATCGACTCGGCGATGTTCTTGAGCGACGTCTCGCCGAGGTCGGTGATCGCCAGGTCGAGCCGGGAACGGGCCTGGCGGTAGGCGTCCTCCGACAGGCAGATCGCTCCTGGTTCGGCCACCCCCTCCAGGCGCGCGGCAATGTTGACGCCATCGCCCATCAGATCATCGGCGGCCTCCTCGACCACGTTGCCCAGGTGGATACCGACGCGGAACTGGATGCGACGGTCCGGCGGCACGCCCGCGTTGCGCTCGACCATCGACGATTGCACTTACAGCGCGCAGCGCACGGCGTCGACCACGCTGCGAAACTCGACCAGTGCGCCGTCGCCGGTGCGGTTGATGACGCGGCCGCCGTGCACGGCGATCATCGGGTCGATCAGATCGCTGCGCAGGGCGCGCAACCGAGCCAGCGTGCGCTCTTCGTCCGCCGCCGCCAGCCGGCTGAAGCCGACGACATCGGCGGCCAGGATCGCCGCGAGCTCTCTCGACCCAACCACGGCGCCGCTCTGGCATCCGGGGCTGCACGCCTACTGGTCGCGGGCTGGCGACAAGACGGTCCACGTGCCGTGGCCGCGGATCAGGCATCGAATCGAAGGTAGGGAACCTTCTTTCCCTCAGTCTTGGCATAGACGGCCGAGTACATGTTCCACCACATGTTGCGGCCCTCGAGCGCGGCGCGGCGCACGCTGGCGCGTGCCTCGGACGTGGTCGCGTTCTCGGCGGCGAACGCCCAGCCCGTCTCGGCGTGCTCCTCGTCGGCCGCGACGTGGGCCGAGAAGTAGAGGGCCTCGCGGTCATCGAAGCCGTAGTGCTTCTTCAAGGCCTTGGTCATCTTCGCGCAGAACACCGGGAACGGGTCCTCGGCGCCCAGCGCCACGAAGCAGAGCGCCTCCAGCCACTTGCCGCGCGCGGCGTAGGCCGAGACGGTGTCCGGGTAGACCTTGGTCTCGGCCATCATGGGCCGGGCATCGACGTTGTCGCGGCTGAACCCGGCGGCCACCCCGGAATCGAGCGCGAGTTCCCAATGGCTCGGCACCTTCTTGGTGCCGTGCAGCTCGCCGAAAATGTTGCCGGCCAGCGCGCGCTTTAGCTCGCGCGGCACCTGCGGGATGATCAGGCCGAGCGAGCCGATGCCGTCGATCACGCAGTACTTCAGTTGCGCGCACATCTCGGCGATGGTCTCGGGCTTCGCCTTGCCCGCCGCGATGGAGTTGGTGATCGGGTGATCCGCGACGCTGTGCGTCAGGATCTCCGAACGAAGCTCCTTCCAGAAGTCCTTCTTGGCCATCGGCGTGCCTCCATCGTCCGCGACGCGGCAAGCATGATCCGGCGGGGTTCCTTTGCCAAGGTCCCTCGTGCCTGGTCCCGCTCAGGGCGCCGACCATTGGATTGCGCCGCCGACCATGGTCAGCGCGACCGTCGTGTCCTTGATCGTCTCGGGATCGCAGGTGAAGGGGTCCTGGTCGAGTACAGCCAAATCCGCCAGCTTGCCGACCTCGAGCGAGCCCTTGAGCGCCTCCTCGAAGCCCGCCCAGGCGCCCAGGACCGTGTAGGCGGCCAGCGCTTCGGTGACCGTGATCGCTTGGCCGGGTCCGAAGTCCTGGCCCGTGTCGGTCTTGCGCGTGACCATGGCCTGGATGATCGGCCACGGGTTGGTGCCGCACACGGGCGCGTCGGAATGGCCGGGCGCCGGGACGCTGGCGTCGATCAAGGCGCGGTGCGGGAACATCCAGTGCATCGCCTGGCTGCCGCGGTTCACGGCATAGGCGTCACCCAGCGACCACATGAACCCGGTCGCCGACGAGTCGACGCAACCCAGCTTCTTGATTCGCTCCAAGATCGGCGGCGTGACGTAGCAGCAGTGCTCGATACGGCTGCGGTGGTCGGCGCGTGGGTGCGCCTGCAGCGCCGCCTCGATGACGTCGAGCGCGAAGTCGATGCCGCGATCGCCCAGGCCCTCGACGCAGACGCGCAGGCCCGCTGCGTGGGCGCGCGCCACCCTGGGCGCCAGCTCGTCCTTCTCGTAGAGCAGCATGCCGTAGTTGGGTTGTGGCTCGCCGGGCACGGGCGTGCCCACGTAGGGCTCGTAGTAGGCGGCGGTGCGCCCGCTGGTCGAACAGTCCGGGCACCATTCGACGCCGACGACCCGAATCCACTCGTCGCCGAAGCCGGTGCGCACGCCGGCGCCCAGGTAGCTCTCGACCAGAACCTCGTCGCGGCCGTCCAGGATGATGCCGATGCGCATAGGCAAGCGGCCCTCGGCGCGCAGGCGTTGGTAGGCGTCGATCGCGCGGCCCTGGGTCAGCGAGTTGTGCAGCGAGGTGACCCCGTGGCGCAGGTAGTCGTCGAACACGGCGGGGAAGCCGCGCATATACTCCTCGGCGGTCGTGGTCCGCTTGTTCATCTCGCGGTCGATGTCCCACGCCGCCATTTCGCGCAGCAGCCCGGTCATGCGGCCGGTCGCGGGGTCGCGGTCGTAACGACCATGGGGCGGGTCGGGGGTCTGCTCGGTCACACCGGCGAAGGCGAGCGCCGCCGAGTTGACGATCGCGATGTGGCCGTCGGTGCGGTACAGCCACACCGGATGGCCGTGGCACACGGCGTCGAGCTGGTCGCGCGTCGGGTAGCCGCCGCACTTCTGGTCGTTGTAGCCGAAGCCCATGAACCACTGGCCCTCGGGCAGGGCGCGCGTGGCGCGATCGACCATGGCGAGCATGTCGGGGATCGAGCGCACGGAGGGATAGCCGATGTCGTGCCACTTCACCTTGTGGGCGGCGTGGCTGTCGGGGTGGCAGTGGGAATCGACGATGCCGGGTATCACCGTGCGGCCCGTCAGGTCGATCACCTTGGTGCGCGCACCCTTGAGGTCGGCGACGGCAGCCGCGTCACCCAGCGCGACAATACGGTCGCGCCAGATCGCCAAAGCACCCGCTACGGTACCCTTGTCGTCCATGGTTACGATCCGGCCGCCGGTCAGGATCGTGTCGGCGTGCAGCGCGGTCGCCATGGTCGGGCCCTTGGTCGGTTGCAGTCCGGGCTTGCTTACTACTAGGCCCGCGCGGCCGGCAAGCACCCCTGGCGCTTGACCGTCGCCCGATGCGGTCCCTATAAGGCGCCCATGCGGCTGCTCGGACATTGGACGCGGCGCGCCTTGCTGGCGCTGATTCTCGCTCCGACGATGCCGCCGGAAGCAGGCGCGCACGAGGTGACCGTCGGCGATCTGGTGATCGACCACCCCTGGGCGCGCGCCAGCGCTGGCCAGGCGTCCAACGGGGCCCTCTATCTGACGATCACCAACCATGGCGCCGAGGCGGACCGGCTGATCGCCATCGAAACACCGGTCGCCGAGCGTGCCGAACTGCACGAAAGCGCCATGGACGCCAACGGCGTCATGACCATGCGGATGGTCGAGGCCGTCGACATCGCGCCGGGCGCCACGGTGAAGCTCGAGCCCGGCGAGCTTCACGTGATGCTGTTCGGCCTCGCGGCACCCTTGCGCGTCGAGACGATGGTCGCGGCGACGTTGGTGTTCGAGCGCGTCGGGCGCGTCGCCGTCGAGGTCTATGTCGAGCCGGTGGGCGCCGCCGAGCCGTCGCACGCCCCGGCGGCAGCCCCCTGACCGGCGTGCATCAGCGCGTCAGATAGTCGTGGGCCGACAGCACGTGGGTGCGCACCACGTGCAGGAACTCGTCGATCTCCACGTGCTCGTCGGCCGCGCCCATGTTGGTCGGCTTGGGCCCATAGACGTAGGCCGGCACGTTGGCCAGGCGCCACAGGCGGGCGTCCGTGCCGCCCAGGCTGACGATCGGGGTCGGCCGGAAACCGCGCAGCGCCTCCACGTTGTCCTGCAGGATGCCGACCATGTCGCCGTAGGGGTCGCACCACGACGGCAGCTGGCTGTTGATCTCCTCGACCTTGGCTTCGGGGAAGCAGCCGACGATCGCGCGAACCGCGGCCATGATCCGCTCCTTCGTGGCGCCGACCGGCAGGCGGATGTCGACCTCGAAGCGGCAATGCCCGGGCACCATGTTGACCTTCAGGCCGCCCTCGATGCGGCCGATGTTGACCGTGACCTTCTGGATGATATCGGCGGCGCCGGCCCCCTGCGCCTTGTCGATGGCCTCGCGCGCGGCCGTGAGCGCGCTGGCCACGTTGTGCGGCGCCTCGACCGGGATGTCGGTCAGCGCCTCGAGTTCGCCGATCAGCTTGGCCGCGATCTTGGTCGCGCTGGCGCTGGTGTGGGTGTACGCGCCATGGCTGCCGCGGGTGGTCACGGTCACCGCCAGCCAGATCGGCGCCTTTTCGCCGAAGCGGATGGTGTAGGGGCTGGACGGCTCGCCATTAAGGCAGCAGTCGCCGTGGACCTCGGGGTGGTGCTCCATTAGGTAGCGGGCGCCGAAGGGGCCGAAGGTCTCCTCGTCGGAGACGGCGGTCAACGTCAGCCGTCCCTTCAGCCGGTCGCGCACCCGGTGCAGGTAGGCGTACGTGAAGATCGACGCCGACGTGCCGCACTTCATGTCGCAGGCGCCGCGCCCCCACACCTTGCCGTCCGCCACGGCGCCCGACCAGGGACCGTGGGTCCACGTCTCCTCGCCCACGGGGAAAACGTCGATGTGGCCGTTCAGCACCAGATGCCGGCCGGCGCCGGCGCCGCCTTCGAACGTGCCGACCACGTTGGGGAAGCGGGGTTCGGGGTCGATGATGCGGTAGGGCAGGGCGCGCGCATCCAGGAACCTGCGGATGTGCGCCACCGCCTCGCCCGTGTCGCCGGGCGGGTTCGGGCTCTTCGCCCGCACGAAGCCCGCGAAGAATTCGATCAGCATGGCGCGATCGGCTTCGATCCAGTCGAGCAGCTGCTGGCGGGTGTCGGTCATCACGGTCCCCTGTCACGCGGCGTGGGATCATCGCCGCCGTGTCGGTGGGGCGCAAGACGGCGAACATGAAACGGATAGAAAGCCGGCGTTTTCGCCCGACCGGAGACGCGCGCATCCTGCGCGGCGGGCATGGCCAAGTTGTTGCCGCCTTGCCACGGTTTCGCCCGTTTGTGGTCGGGTGGGCGCCGAATTCATGAACTATTAACCAAGGCGACGGCACAAGACCCGCTTGCCGTGCTCAATGGTGAAAACGATGGCCAGACTAAGAAACGACACCATGGACCAGACCCTGGCGGAACCGACCCTCGGCTTCGAGCCCGGCGACGACGGCCGGCCCGCGCTGCCGCGCATGGGTCCGGCCACGGCGATTCTGACATGGATCGCCGTCAGCGCTGCCATGTGGGGCCTGCTGGTCGTCCTAGCCGACGTTCTCTAGCACTCCGAAGGTACTACCGGTCCTTCCCAACCCGCCGGTTTGCGCGCGCTGAGCTTGCCGTAGATACGGCCGCGCAGGCGGTGCCCAGGGGCACGGACGCCTGGGCACCGCCAACCCGTCTGGTCGCTCCGATGTGCACCCCGTCAACGGCGACCGCGCCCGACGTGCCCATCTTGCGCATCCTGTCGCTGGCGGCAGGCGTCATCGTCTTCGTGGCCCAGGACGTCATCATCAAGCTGTTGTCGGGCACCTACCCGCTGCACGAGATGCTGTTCATCCGCTGCATCACCGGCGTGCCCTTCGTCCTGGCCATCGCGATCGCGCAGCGGAACCCGGCGGCGTTTCGCGTTCATCGCGCCGGCATCGCCCGTGGCGTGCTGCACTTCATCTCCTTCTCCTGCTACTACCTCGCCCTCGCGGTCCTGCCGATCGCCGAAGTCACGACGCTCTATTACGCCAACCCGCTGTTCATCACGGCGCTGTCGGTGCCGCTGCTCGGCGACACGGTCGGTTTGCGCCGATGGGCCGCGGTGCTGGTCGGGTTCGCCGGAGTCGTGGTCGTGCTGCAGCCCGACACGGGCACGCTCGATCCGGCGATGCTGGTCGCGCTGAGGGCGGCGTTCACCTACGCGCTCTCGATGCTGGTGACGCGCAAGGCGGGCAGGCAGGTGCCGGCCACGGGCTTCGCGCTCCACTCCATCGCGATCCTGTTGGTGCTGTCGAGCCTGGCGGGCCTGGCGATCGGCGACGGGAGGCTCGACCCGGGCGACGATGTCGGGCTCGGCTATCTGTTGCGCGCGTGGTCGTTCCCGCGAGGTCTCGACCTGGTCCTGCTCGCCGCGACGGGGCCAATCTCGGCGGTGGGGTTCCTGCTGCTGGCCCAGGCCTACCGCGTCGCGCCGCCCAGCCTGGTGACGCCGTTCGAGTTCTCCAGCCTGCCGGTCGCGGTGCTCACCGGCTATCTCTTCTTCGGCGACCTGCCGGCCTCCGACAGGTAAATGGGGCTGGCCCTGTTCGTCGGCGCGGGCCTGATGGTGGTCCAACGCGAGGCGCGGTCGCGCCGAGCCTGGACCTGAGGGAACGACAGCTATTCCGCCGCCCGCCCGATGCGCGGCGTCAGCTCGGGGATCGGGCCGCGCGGGTAGGGCAGCTTCTGCGCGCGCGGCACCCACTGGCCCGCGTCGATCACGGCGCGGACGTGCTGGGCGATCTGCTCGGTGGTGGCGAACCACACGCCGCCGCGATCGTGCATGTCGCAGATCAGCCGGTCCATGGCGTCGATGCGGCCGAGCCGGGCGCTGACGAAGGGGTGCCACACGGCGATCCAGAGGCCGCCATAGCGCCAGGCCGCGTCGAACTCGGCCCGGTAGACCTCGTAGGCGCGCTCCGGCGCCAGGGTCGGCAGCATCCAATTGAAGTCGCGGCTGGTAACAAAGTAGGTCCAGTCGTCGAGCTGCCGGGTCGACGGCAATTCGATGAGCCGGCCCCTGGGGTGTTCGAGCACGTAGGGAATGTCGTCGCCCATTAGCGAGGCGTCGTAATCGAAACCTTCCTCAATCAGGAACCCCGCCGTGTTGCGCGAGAACGCGTAAGACGGCGCGCGATAGCCGCGCGGCCGGCGCCCCGTGGTGCGCTCGATCGTCTCGATGGCGTGCCCTAGCCAGTCGCGCTCCTCCTCGGCCGACAGCTTGTTGGGGTTCTCATGCAGGTAGCCGTGGTGCGCGATCTCGTGCCCGTCCTGCAGGATCAGGTCGGTCATCGCCGGGTGCTGCTCCAGGCACCAAGCGGGGACGAAGAAGGTCTGCTTCAGGCCGTAGCGCTGGTAGAGCGCTATGATGCGCGGCACCGCGATCTCGGCGTCATAGCCGAGCTCGCTCAGCGCGGCGATCTTGTTGTCCGCCTCGTCGCGGTAGCCCAGATGCACGAGGCTTTCCGCGTCCACGTCGAAGGTGAAGGCCACGGCGCAGCGCGCCCCGTTGGGCCAGGGGATCGGGTTCTGGATCATGCCTTCATTCCGACGCGCGCTTGAGTTCGGGGATCGGGCTCGCCGCGTAGTAGGGCAGACGTTCGACGCGCGGCGTCCAGGTTCCCTCGGCCGCGACCTTGTGCGCGTGCGCCGCGATCTGCTCGAGCGTCGCGAACCACACGCCGCCCTTCAGCAGCATGGCCTCGATCATCGACGCCATGGCCTGGGCGCGCGGCAGCCGGCCCGAGATGAACGGGTGCCACACGGCGATCCACAGGCCGCGATGCTCCCACATCGCCTCGAATTCCGAGCGGAACACCTCGAAGGCGCGTGCCGGTGACGAGATCTGGTTCGTCGTGCCGGGAAAATCGAACGAGTGCATGTAGTGGGGCCAGTCATCCATGGCCATGGGCGAGGGCAGCTCGACCAGATTGCCCTTGCCGTTCGAGATCAGGTACGGCACGTCGTCGCCCATCAGCGAGGCGTCGTAGGCGACGCCCATGTCGAGCAGGATGTCGAGCGTGACGTCCGAGGACGCGAACGATGGCGCCCGGTAGCCGGCCGGCCGCTTGCCGGTCGCCTTGACCAGCGCGGCCATGCCGCGCTCGGTCCAGTAGCGTTCCTCCTCGGGCGTCAGGCCGTAGGGATCCTCGTGGATGTAGCCGTGGTGGCCGATCTCGTGGCCGTCCTTCAGAATCGCCTCGACCGCCGCCGGGTACCGCTCACAGCACCAGCCCGGCACGAAGAACGTCTGCTTGATGCCGAAATGCTTAAAGATCGTGAGCAGGCGGGGCACGCCCACGGTCGGGCCGTAGCGCAGGTCGCTGAGCCCGCAGACATGGCGGTTGGCGTCGGTCGGCCGCCCGATATGCATCAGGCTTTCGCCGTCCATGTCGAAGCTGAAGCACGCGGCGACGCGTGCGCCGTTCGGCCAGGGCAACGGGTTGGTGATCAGGTTCAGGGCGGGCATGGCGATCACTCCTCCGACGCGCGGTATACCGATGGCGCGATGGTAGAGGCGCCCGGCGCCGCTGTCACCGCCCGCGCGGCTGGGCCACGACCAGCGCGTCGACCGCCGTGACACCCGCCGAGGTGGCGATGACCGGGTTGACGTCGAGCTCGGCGATACTGCGCCCGAGGCTCGCCGCCAGAACCGAGAAGCGGGCGAACGCCTCGGCCAGGCGGTCGATGTGGGCGGCGGGCCTGCCCCGCACGCCCGCAAGGACACGGCGGATCGCCAGACGGTCGATCAGGCGTCGCGCCATCGCCGCGTCGAACGGCGGCACGGCGACCACGCGGTCGCGCAGCACCTCGATCAGGGTGCCGCCAGCGCCGATCATGACGATCGGCCCGAACTGCGCGTCGCGCACCATGCCAAAGGTCATCTCGACGCCCGGCCGTGCCATGGGTGCCACGATCATCCGCCGGCCCAGGTGTTCTGCGATGTCCACATAGGCGGCGACCAGGGCATGGCCGTCGACCAGGTTCAGGCGCACGCCGTCCACGTCGGACTTGTGCAGGACGCCGGGCTTCGCCGTCTTGAGCGCGACCGGGAAGCCCATCTGTTCGGCCGCGGCCAGGGCGGCCTCCGGTCTCTCGACCACCATGGGCCTGGTCGTCGGCACGCCGAACGCCTCGAGCAACGCGAGTCCCTCGACCTCGTCGAGCGTGCCGCCGTACGCCAGTCGTTCGCGCCACGAGACCACTACCGTTTCGGCCGGCGGCGCCGGCGGTATGGGCTCGGGTCGAGCCCAGACATCACGCAGGGCGAACAGGTGGCCGAGCGCGGCGAGCGCGTTCTGCGTGCCGTCCAGCACCGGGATGCTGGCGCCCGTCAGCCGCGCCGCCACCTGGTCGTGCACGCAGCGCGAGAAGTTCGTCGCAATGACAATCGGCTTGTCGACCTTGTCGTGGGCGTTGCGCAGGACGCGCTCGTAGGGGCCGGCCAGGAAGCCCGAATCGCGGATGTTGGCGAAGATGACGGCGGCCGCGGTATCCGGATCCTCGGCCAGCGCTTGGAAACAATCGCGGAACACGCCCTCGTAATCGTTGCCCGTGCCCCACGCGTCGAGCGGGTTGACCGGCTCCAGGCCGTAGTCGAGTCGCGCCGCCAGGCGCGCGCGCGTATCCGCGCCGATGGCGGCGAACGGCACTCCTTGGCGCGCGGCTAGGTCGATCAGCATGCCCCGTTCACCGCCGGAATCGAGCATCGCCGCTACGCCGCCCGCGCCGGCGCGGCGCGGCTGGGCCAGCAGCAGCAGCGTCGCCATCAGCTCGTCTAGCGTGGCCACACGGATCACGCCGTGGCGGTCGAACACCGCCTCGTAGGCGGCGTCGTCGCCCGCGATGGCACCTGAATGGCTGGCGGCGAGCCGCGCGGATTCAGCCGTGGCGCCCGCCTTCAGCACGACCACGGGAATGCGGAGCGCGCGCGCCTTGGCCAAGGCGGTTAGGAAGCCGGGCACGTCACGCACGGTCTCCAGAAAAAGTCCGACGACGCGCGTGCTGGGCTGGTCGAGTGCGTAGTCCAGGTAGTCGGCGGCGGTGGTGGTGATCTCCTGGCCCGACGAGACCACCAGGTTGTAGCCAAGGCGCCGGTCGTTGTGCGCCATGGCGCTGAACACCGACCCCGAATGGGTGATGAACGCGATACCGCCGGGTACCGGGTCGCGTTCCGTGTAGAAGCCGCAGATGCGCGTTCCCTGGTCCAGGTTGTAGAAGCCCATGCAGTTGCCGCCGCACACCGGCAGGCGCGCGGCCCGCGCCTTGGCGGCCAGGCGCGCCAGCAGGGCTGGCTCGACGTCGTTCTCCAGATAGCCGCTGGCGAAAATGGTGGCCGAGTGCGCGCCGGCAGCAATGGCCTCGTCGAGGCTCGCCTCCAAGCGCGCGTTGGCGACGGCCAGCACCACGTGGTCCACGGGGCCGGGCAATGCCGCCAGCGAGGGCAGGCAGGGCAGGCCTTCGATACTCTCGTACTTCGGATTGATCGGGTGGATGGCTCCGTTGAAGCCGCCACGGCGCACGACGCGCAGCATGTCGTGGCCGAGCGTGCCTTCGCGCGGCGAGGCGCCGACGAAGGCAATGGAACGGGGGGCGAGCAGAGGGGTCAGCGGATGGGTCACGGTATCGGGGCTCCTGCGCGGGACGCGGGATCATAGCCAAGGCCGAGCGCCGGTCCATGACGCCGTCGTGTCCCTTGACCGGCTGGTCCGGCCGGTTCACAACGACCCGACGCCAGCGGCCCAACGACCCGGGGTTGCCATGTCCACCGACCGTATCGAACTCGGCGGCCGCGCCATCGGCGCCGGTGAGAAGTGCCTGATCGTGGCCGAGGTCGCCCAGACCCACGACGGTTCGCTCGGGCTCGCCCACAGCTTCATCGACGCGGTCGGCGATGCGGGCGCCGACGCCGTCAAATTCCAGACCCATATCGCTGCGGCGGAAAGCACGCCGGCCGAGCCGTTCCGCGTCGCCTTCAGCTACGCCGACGCCACCCGCTACGACTATTGGAAGCGCATTGAGTTCAGCGCCGATCAGTGGGCTGGTCTCAAGAACCATGCGGATGAACGCGGCCTTGTCTTCCTGTCCTCGCCGTTCTCGGTCGCCGCCGTCGAGATGCTGCACGGCATCGGCATGGCGGCGTGGAAGGTCGCCTCGGGCGAGGTGAACAACCCGCTGCTGCTCGAAGCCATGACCAGCACGGGCAAGCCCGTTTTGCTCAGCACGGGCGCCAGCGGTTGGGACGAGATAGCGGGCACAGTCGCCTGGTTGACCGGGGCCGAGGTGCCTTACGCCCTGCTGCAGTGCACCAGCCGCTACCCGACGCCGTTCGAGGCGGTCGGCTTGAACGTGCTCGACGAGCTGCGCCGGAGGTTCGGCGCGCCGGTCGGCCTGTCGGACCATTCGGGCACGGTGTTTCCGGCACTGGCCGCCATGGCGCGCGGTGCCGCGCTGGTCGAGGTCCACGTGGCGTTCCACAAGCGGATGTTCGGCCCCGACGTACCGGCGTCCCTGACGCTCGACCAAATCGCGCTGCTGGCCCAGGCCCGCGATGCGTTCCACGCCATGGACAGCCACCCTATCGACAAGGACCTGGCGGCCACGGCGCTCGGCCACATCCGCGCGCTGTTTAACAAGAGCTTGGCACTGCTCGAGCCGCAGCCGCGCGGCACGGTGCTGATGAAGGCGATGCTGACCGCCAAGAAGCCGGCCGACGGCATTCCCGCCGCGCGCGTCCGCGATTGCGTCGGCCGCCGGCTTGCCCGCGACGTGCCGGCCGACCGCGTGCTCGCCTGGGACGATCTGGAAACGTAGCCTCGTGACACGCGCCCGCCGCAGGGTCTGCATCGTCGTCGGCAGCCGCGCCAACTATGGCCGGATCAAGTCGGTCATGGCGGCAGTGCGCGACCATGCCGATCTAGAACTCGTGCTGATCGTCGGTGCCTCGGCGCTGCTGTTCCGCTACGGCCAGGCGGTGGACGTCATCGAGGCCGACGGCTTCGAGGTGCACGCGCGCGTCTATTCTATCGTCGAGGGCGAGAACCCGTCGACCATGGCCAAGTCCACCGGTCTCGGCATTATCGAGCTGACCACGCAGTTCGAGACCCTGGACCCCGACGTGGTGCTGACCGTGGCCGACCGCTTCGAGACGCTGGCGACGGCGGTGGCGGCATCCTACATGAACATCCCGCTCGCCCACACCCAAGGCGGCGAGGTCACCGGCTCGATCGACGAGAGCGTGCGCCACGCCATCACCAAGCTGGCGCACATCCACTTCACCGCGACCGAGTTGAGCCGCGAGCGCGTGCTGCGCATGGGCGAGGACCCGGAGACCGTGTTCGTCACGGGCTGTCCGTCGCTCGACCCGCTACGCGACCTGGCGCGCGGCCTGCCCAGCGATTTCTTCGCGGCGCACGGCGGCAGCGGCGCGGCGATCGACGCGACTAGGCCGTTCCTGCTGGTGCTGCAACACCCGGTCACCACCGAGTACCGCGGGGCCTTCGCCCAAATCGAGGAGACGCTTGCCGCGGTCAAGGCGATCGGCATGCCGACGGTGTGGCTGTGGCCCAACGTGGACGCCGGTTCCGACAGCATTTCCAAGGGCCTGCGCCTGTTCGTGACCCAGAACCCGGGATTTCCCCTGCGTCTGTTCCGCAACTTCGCGGTCGAGGACTACGCGCGCGTCATGGCCAGCGCTGCGTGCATCGTCGGCAACTCGTCGAGCGCCTTGCGCGAAGGCGCCTTCCTGGGCGTACCGGCGGTCAACATCGGCACCCGCCAGCATCGGCGCGAGCGCGGCGCCAATGTGCTGGACGTCGGCTACGACCATGCGGCCATCGAGACAGCGATCCGCCGCCAGGTGAGCCACGGCGCCTACCCGAGCGACCCGCTCTACGGCGATGGGCACAGTGGGCCGCGCATCGCCGACCTGCTGGCGCGCGCCGCGTTCAACGTGCAGAAGTCCCTGGCCTACTGATCGGTTGCCTTACCGCACGTACCTAGGAAGGGCGCGGTGGGCCGTGACGGCGGACAGCACCGCGACAGTCGCCAAGCCGAGCGCACTGCCCAGCGCGACGCCCGGTGCCCCGAGGGTCGGCGCCAGGACCAGGCCAACGGCTAGGCCGAGAAGAGCGCCAGCGTTCAGGTGCCAGGGGCTTGGTGCCGGCAGCCCAAAGCGCGTGCGCATGATGCCGCCCACGCGCTGGACGCCCTGGAATCCATAGCCCAGCGTGACGATCGCGACGATCGGCGCCACCGGCGCGAAGACGGGTCCGAGAATCCACGGGCCGGCGGTCATGAACGCCACGGCGATGGCAGCGCCGAGCGCCAGGATCACAAGGCCGTACGCGATATGCAGCCGGCGCAGAGCGCCAAGACGGTCGGGCCTGAGGCACGTCTTGACGCGGGGCGCCAGGGCGAAGGCGAGCGAGCGGTTGATCACCACCACGGACGAGCCGACCCGGTAGGCGACGACGAAGGCGCCAACGTCGGTCATGGTCAGCGTGCCTAGCGCGACCAAGCGGTTGCAATGGTCGAGCACGAACAGCAGCAGCGCGGCGGCCAGTGTCGGCGCGGCGGCGCCGATCAGCGCGCGCGCGCGCGAAGGCTCCCACGCCACGCTATGACCACGGCCCCGGCGTGCCAGCAATATCGCGCGCACAATGACGACCCCACCTTCGGCCAGTACGAGGGCCAGGATGCGCCCCGGCCAGCCGAGTTCGAGTCCCGAGATGAGCCCGACCGTCAGGACCAGTCCGATCAGATTGCCCAGCATGGAGATCATGCGGTGACGCGCGATGCACCCTTCGTCGACCACGCCGGCGAGTTCGAGCGAATCCACGAACCGGATCGCGGCCAGCGCCGGTGCGAGCGCGAACACCAGGGCAAAGGCCGGAAGCGCGATCGCCAGGACGGAGCAGGCGACGGCGAGGGCGGCCAGCCCGCACACGCCAAGGGCGGTCACGACCGCCCGATCGCGCGCCGCGGTGGCGCTGTCCGGCCCGTCGGCACCGCCGACGACCGATTCGGCACGCAGAGCGATGAGGTGTTGCCAGAGGGCGGTCCCCGCCAACGCCAAGCCGAGAAGTCCAAGCTCGGCAGGGCTCAGCAGGCGCACCAGGTAGAACAAGGGCACCAGCGGGAACAGGGCCTCGACAACCCCGTCGCCGAAGCGCGCGGCGAAACTCTCGGCGGGTCGCGCGCCGGGTTGCGGGGCCTGGTCTCTCATCCGCGCAGGTTAGCAGAGGCCACGGCCCTGGGCCCGTCGAGCGCACCTCGTGCTACAGTCGGGCGACCAACGTCTGCCGTGGTCGCTCGTGTTCGCCCTTTCCAAGATCTTCTGGCTGGTCGCCAACCCGACCATGGTGATCCAGGTCCTGGTGGTTCTGGGCACGCTTCTCTTGTGGACACGGCGCTGGTGCGTTCTCGGCCGGGCGCTGGTTTCGGTCGGCGCTGTGGTGCTGCTGCTGGTCGGTCTGCTGCCCGTGGGCGCCTTGATGGTTGCCCGGCTGGAGGACCGCTTTCCGCCGCCCGCGCTGCCCGCCACAGTCGACGGCATCGTATTGCTTGGCGGGTTCATAAGCGTGGGCGTTGGCCACGAGCGCGGTACCGTCGAACTGAACACCATGGCCGATCGGCTGACCGGCTTCGTCGCCTTGGCACGGCGCTATCCGGATGCGCGCCTCGTGTTCAGCGGCGGCTCGGCGGCGCTGACCGGCGACCAGCCGCCAGAGGCCGAAGGCGCGCGACGTCTGCTGGAGGATCTCGGCGTGCCGCTCGAGCGCGTCACCTTCGAGGACCGCTCGCGCAACACGGCCGAGAACGCCACCGAGACCAAGGCGCTGGTCGATCCCCAGCCGGGCGAGACCTGGTTGCTCGTGACGTCGGCCTTCCACATGCCCCGCGCGGTCGCGTCATTCCGTAAGGCCGGCTGGGCCGTTGTCCCGGTGCCCATGGACTACCAGACCGGGGGTGCCGGCTCGATCGGCCTGACCCTCGACCCTCAAGGCAATCTCGGCGCCTTCAACCTGGCGATGCATGAGGTGATCGGGCTGGTCGCGTACCGCTTCATGGGCCACATCGATACCCTGTGGCCGGCGCCCTGACGCCCGAGGGCCGCTTGGCGCGCGTCATCCTGGTCAACCGCTACTTCCATCCCGATCACTCCGCCACCAGCCAGATGGCGTCGGATCTGGCGTTCGCGCTCGCGCGGTCCGGCGCCGAGGTCGCCGTCGTCACGGGGCGCCAAACCTACGAGGACCCCAGCGCGCTGCTGCCCGCGCGCGAGACGGTCGATGGCGTCGCCATCCGGCGCGTCGGTGGCACGCGGTTCGGCCGTGGCCGGCTGGTCGGAC
>Ga0194119_10002704_pt1 | contig 29559 bp, 21 predicted proteins | sample TA2MahC100mmetaG_FD_148620 | JGI IMG/M metagenome (GOLD analysis project Ga0194119, IMG submission 148620) | Freshwater microbial communities from Lake Tanganyika, Tanzania - TA2015018 Mahale Deep Cast 100m | ecosystem: Environmental > Aquatic > Freshwater > Lake | place: Tanzania: Lake...
GGGCGGGGGTATCGCAATCTCCGTTATCTGCTCCTCAAGGCCCAGCGATTCGCCAGCCTAAGGCTCGAGGTCGTCGTTCTCAGAAGGGCCGCTTGACCATAGCCCCTTCACATTCTCGCCCAGAGCCCACCTTCGAAACGGTTATGACGGACACGCCAACGTCTTCGGCGATGTCCTTCATTCGAACCGGCATTTCTAGATGGTACTATCTGAGCCGCTGCAATAGTTCGAGCAGCGTACGTGTGATTTTCACCGACGCGTCTTTCTCCAGATTGTTCGTCCCCAGCCAGGTTTCGTACCCTCCGAGTTCGTAGTGGCGCGGCGTCGGCAGGTAGCCGTAGTGGCCGTTGGCCAGCTCAATCGTGAAACTGGGCCGGAACGGGCTCAGCTCCTTGATCGCCAGACCGGTCTCAGTGAAGACCTCGCACGGAATCGTCGCGATGCCAATACCGCCTATCCGGATTGCTTGCAACTTGATATCGGCGTGGTCCGGCCCGGCGTGCAGGTTTAGCGCCCGCTCTGCGTAGGCTTTGGCGTTGCGCGGCAGCTTCGTCTCGTCGCTTCTCGCAAGAGCCTCCTTGGCGAAACGGAGCTGCTCGGCCGAGGGCTTACGGAACGAAAGCCGCAGTTCCTGTTCCGCCATCTGGATCGGCGCGCTGACGGAGTAGGCGATCGACCGCGCCGCTTCAACGGCGTGCCGCGCGAGTTTTCCGGCGACGATGCCGATACGCTCATACGGCTGCGCACGCGGCCGCGGGTGCACGAAGTCGACGTTGTTCACATCGCCGCTGGTGCCGTTGGTCAACATCGCGACAAACCGCCCGTCATCCGGCGCGAGTTGGGCGGCCACCTGTTTCGAGAACTCCCCGAAATAGTCCGCCGAGAGTTCAGGACCGGGAACGCCGCCCACGTAGTGGAGCGAATAGTTGGCCAGAACCGCCAGCGGTTTCCCGTCAAGCGTTTGCACAGAGATAACGCTGAAACCAGGATCGGTGCCCCCGGCCGGGTGCAGCAACTCGGTCGAACCGGCAGGCGGATTCATTCGCACCTTATCGGTGGTGCCGCCATACGGATCGGGAGGGTTTGAACCCTCTTTAGTGAACCAGCGCCGGTTGAACAACTCGTCCGGCACGGGAATCACGGCGCTGCCGATACGTGCATCGGCTATCCGCTGATTCGCCAGAGAGATCGCCTCGGCGGTTTGTTCAACCAACAGCCGGACGTAGCGCTCCTCTTGTGCGTTGCCTTTTGCCGCGCGCGAAGGCGGCGCGGAGTGCGTATGGGTGGCCGAGATCAATATGCGGCTCGCAGGAATACCGGTTCTTTTCGACGCGATCGCCTTCGCTTCGTCCATCTCCTCCCGCTTCACATAGCAGCTATCGATCAATGCGATGGCGATTTTCACCCCGCCTTCTTCCAGCACCAGCGCCCGCGCGTGCAGCGGATCGTGCGCCTTGGACGCCATCGTCAGACCGAAGTTCCCAATTACGCGTACGGGCCACTCTTGCGGCGTAATGTCCGTGGCCGCGGCCCCGGCGCGCAGCTTCGCCTCGGAGGGAAGCGATAGGAGTAGGGCGAAAAGCAGGAGTTTCCTCATTTGAGAGAGAGGATCCAATCGCGAAGCAGTTCCACCGCCTTCGTGTCCGGGCGCAGGGTTCCGATATGCGGCATCTTGCCGTCCTTGCGTGTGGCGGTGCGCAGATAGAGCACGGACTTGGCCGGGTCGCCGGGCACAATCAACTTAGCGCCAACCGATTCCATATCCCCGTGCGAAGGGTGGACGTTAATGGTTTGCGTGGTGTCGAGGCGTTCGGGAAACAGCAACCGGATGTCGGCGTTGCCGCCCGCGCCGGATTGGTGGCAGTGCGCGCAGTTGGAGTGCAGATACGCCCGGGCGCGCGCATCGAGAGGCTGGCCGGCGTCGTGCGGATCCGGCAGCGCGACCAACTTCGCAGGCAGCGGTTTGGCGAAGAATCCGGAACTGGCAAACTCCTTCAACTGGCCGCCCCGGTTGAATTGCCACGTATTCAGGCCCAGCGCAAAGCCAGCCTTCTCGTTGTGGCATATCATGCAATCGGTGCGGCTCGGAAACTGCCACGTCTGCTTGTTTCCGTTGGCGAGCGTGTAGGTCTTTTCCAACGACTCCTTGCCGATCAATTCAGCGTCGGTTTGCTCGTCGTTCCAAACGTAGACGTAGCCCGCCCACTGTTCGCGCGTCGAAGCGCTGGGTTGCAGCGTGAGCAGCCGCGTCTCCAGACGCCGGCCGCCGAGTTCAAACGTCTTGACGAACACGGTGCCGGTCGGAAAATTCCAGCGGTTGTGATTGACGATCTCGATCTTCCCTTCGCCGGGAATCGCGACGAAACGCGACTTGTCCGCGCCGTCGCTCCACAGTGCGGCGTTGACTTCGTAGCCATAAACGCCGGCCGCGGGCCGGTGGTCCTTGGTCGAGGCGAACAACCCGGTTTGGCTCAGCAGCCTTGGAAAACCTTTGGAAGTATCCACCGCGTTCTCGCGCCGCGCCAGGCGGTGCAGGCGGCCTTCGTGGTGGGTCATGATGTAGAGTTCGCCGTCCTGGGCCTCGGCGAAATCGACGATGTCGAGTTCTGTGTCGTCCAGTTCCTGGTGCCAAGTGGCCTTTTCGCCGTCGTGCCGGAGGCCCCATATTTTTCCCGTCTCCCAATCGCCGTAGATATACGCACCGTCCAACTCCGGCAAGCGCGTGCCGCGATAGACGTAGCCGCCGGTGATGGAACGGGCCTCGGCGTGGGAGTGCGCGGCGGCCGGCTTTAGAATCGGCCCCGGCCCCATGGGTCGGTCCTTGCGAAACACCTGCGGCCCTTCGGCGACGCTCCACCCGTAGTTGCCGCCGCGTTGCACGCGATAGATGGACTCCCACAAATCCTGGCCCACATCGCCCGCCCAGAGCTGGCCCGTTTTGCGGTCAAAACTGATCTTCCATGGCTGGCGAAAGCCGAAGGCCCAGATCTCCGGGCTCGCGCCTACGGTCTTAAGAAACGGGTTATCTGGCGGAATCCGATAGCCCTTCACCGAGTGCGTACCGTCGACGTCGATTCGCAGGATCGACGCGAGCAGATCACCCAGAAACTGGCCGGTGTGCATGGGATCGTTCTGGCCAAACGCGTCGCCGGTGCCGATGTAGAGGTAGCCGTCGGGCCCGAACTTCAGCGATCCGCCATTGTGGCCATCGGAGGGGAATTCTAGGACAACCTGCTCCGAACCAGGCCGGGCGCGCAGCGGATTGGCGGAGTCGCGAGTGAAGCGGGCGATGCGCGTGCGTTTCGGCCGCGGCCACGGCTCCGTGATGAAGGCGTAGACGTGGCCGTTCTTCCCGTAGCCGGGATGAAACGCCAGGCCATGCACGACGCGTTTGGCGTTGCCCGCTGCAGCCGGCAGATTCACGTTGGTATCGAGAAACAGTTCCGCCTGCGCAACATTGCGCTGATTGGGAAAAGATACGATTTTGCCGTCGTTGGTACCTACATAGAAGCGGTCTCCGCCGGGCGCGATGGTGATGACGGTTGGCTGATCGAGCTTCAGATTTGGAAAGGCCAGTTCGGTTTTGTACCGCGAAGGTGGCTCGGGCGATCCCACGACTCGGGACGTGGTCCACGGCACACGCGGAGCGGCGGACAGGCAGAGGGAGAGCAACAGGAGAATCCGCATCGATGGAGAGATTTTATCGAATCGGGCGAAACTTTTAGCGTGGCCAGCCGTATTCGTAGATGCCATGACTCTCGACTCGATTTTCCAGGACCTGAAGTTTGGCGTTCGCCAAATGGTGAAACAACCGGGTTTCGCCGTGGCGGCGATCACTTCGCTGTCGTTGGGAATCGGCGCGAATTCGGCCATCTTCACGCTACTGGACCAGGTGGTGGTCCGGATGCTGCCGGTGGCGGATCCGGCATCGTTGGTGCAACTGCGCGTCAACGGCGGCCGCGTGGGCAGCAACTCCGGCGATGGCACGCACACGTTCAGCTATCCCACCTATCTCGCTCTGCGCGACCAGCAGAGCGTCTTTAGCGGCATGACCGGGCAGCGCCTGGGCCCAACGAGTATTCAGATCGGTGAGCGTCCGGAGTCCGTTACGTTCGGGCTAGTGGATGGCAACTTTTTCGAAGTGTTCGGCGTACGGCGGCATCTGGGCCGGCTGCTGCGCCCGGACGATACGGCCGCGGTCGCGGTGCTGCAGTACGACTATTGGCGCAACACGTTCGAAGGGCGCGAAAACATCATAGGCCAAGCGATCCGGTTGAACGGTACGCCGTTCACCGTGGTGGGCGTGGCGGCGCCGGGATTCGAAGGGACGACGCCGGGCATTCCGGTCAAGCTCTGGGTGCCGGTAATGATGCGGCCCGCGTTTACGTCGAACGCGCGAATGGACGACGAGCGGTTCTCGTGGTTCTATCCGTTCGCGCGCCTGAAACCGGGCGTATCGCTCGAACAGGCACAGGCGGCAATGCGTGTGCTTTGGAAACAGCGTCAGGAGGTGGAGTTGCAGAACGAGCTGTTCACGCGATTCCCTCGACTTCGCGAGCGATTTCTCCAACAGACATTTTTGCTGGAGCCGGCGTCCCAGGGCGATGCGACACTGCGCGGCCGGCTGGAACGGCCGCTGGTCGTTTTGCAATGGTTGGTGGGCGCTGTGCTGCTGATCGCTTGCAGTAACGTGGCCGGCCTGCTGTTGGCCCGGGGCGCCACACGGCAGCGCGAACTGGCGATTCGCGGTGCGATCGGCGCGGGGCGCGGCCGCATTGTGACGCAACTTCTCGTCGAGAGCCTGCTTATCGCCACGGCCGGCGGCGCGGCGGGATTGGCGCTCGGCGCGTGGCTGACCAAGGTGTTAATTCGCGCCCTGCCGGTGGATCCGGCGCAGATTTCGCTTTCCGCCGCTCCCGACGGGCGAATTCTGTTGTTCACGATCGCGCTGACGGCCGCGACGGCGCTGGTGTTCGGGCTGGTGCCTGCTTGGCGGAACTCGGCTGCCTCGCCGTCGATGACGTTGCGCGAGCAGGCCGGATCGATCGCGCACGTTCGATTCCGGAAGGCGTTCGTTGGATTGCAGGTGGCGCTGTCGGTGATTCTGCTCTTGAGTGCCGGCCTGTTCGTGCGGTCGCTGCAAAAGCTCCGGGAGATCGAACTGGGCCTGAAAACGCAAAATGTCGTGGCGTTTGCCGTGTCGCCGTCGTTTCCCTACGACGCGGAGAGGAAGCGGCAGTTGTATCGAACGCTGATCGAGAGTTTGGCGCGCATTCCGGGCGTGGCGGCGGTGGGAGCGAATCAGACTGCGTTGTTCACCGGCGGGCAATCGGACGGCTCCATCACAATCCCGCATATTCCGGAGAATGCCGAGGCGGCGAGCTTTTTCAACTGGGTCACGCCGGGATACTTCGACGCGCTCGGGATCCCTGTGAAGCTGGGCCGCGACTTCACTTGGGCCGACTGGGGCAGCGGCCGGACGGTGGCACTGGTGAACGAGCGCCTGGTGTCGGAGTATTTCGCGGACCGGCAGGCGGTGGGCAGCCGGATCGGCCGCGGCATGCGGGTGACGGCAGATGTGGAGGTGATCGGCGTGTTTGGGAACGCCCGCTATCACGACGTACGCGGCGATTACCCGCGGCAGATGTTCATGAACTTAGACTCGATGCTCCCCACACTCACCAGCGTAAACATCTACGCGAAGGCGCAGGGAGATCCGTCGCAAATCATGGCGGCGATGCGCCGCGAGGTGGCGCGGATCGATAACAATCTGGTGATCTCGACCATGCGGACGATGGACGATGTAGTGGCCGGGCGCCTGGTGAACGAGCGGCTAGTGTCCTTCCTGGCGGCGGCATTCGCGCTGCTGGCGACCTTGCTGGCGGTGGTGGGGCTGTACGGCGTGCTGACGTTTATCGTGGCGCAGCGGACGAAGGAGATCGGAGTACGGATCGCGCTGGGCGCCGAGTACTCGCGGGTGATGCGGCTGATTTTGTGGGAGACGGCGCCGGTGATTCTAGCGGGGATTGGAGCGGGCGCGGCAGCGAGTCTCGCGCTGGGGCGCTTCGTGCAAGGGCAGCTTTATGGAGTTGCGCCGGGCGATCCGGCAGTGTTCGCCGTGGCGATCGCGGCGCTCGTGGTGGCGTCCGGCTTGGCCAGTTTTCTGCCGGCGCGCCGTGCGGCGAAAATCCATCCGGCGGTTGCGCTTCGCTCGGAATAGCTTTGAGGGGTAAAGCGAAAGGCCGCCAAGTGTCGAAAAACCGGGTGTTTCGCAGACAGAGTTAGTCCTACCTGTTAAAACTAAGCAGCGTTTTTCGGAGGCCGGCGCGGCGGGCGGCATATTGAGGGTCGTTGGCCAGGTTGTGGAACTCATTGGGATCGGAGTCGTGATCGTAGAGTTCCGCGCCCTCAGGCCACTCGGTGTACCGGTAGCGATCGGTGCGGACGGTGCGGCCGAGCCCAGTTCCGCGAACGACGACGGTGTTGGCGGCGCGGTCCCAATTCGTGGTGGGATTTGCAACGAGCGGCAGGAGGTTACGCCCTTCTATGCCGGCAGGAGGCCGCAGGCCAGCCCATGCGGCGAAGGTTGGATAGATGTCGAGGAGTTCGACGATGGAACGGGTCGCTGCGCCGTGATGTTTAGCACCCGGTACGGATAGGAGCATTGGAACGCGGGTGGTCCGTTCCCAGAGAGCGACCTTGTTCCACCAATCGTGTTCGCCGAGATGGAGGCCGTGATCGGAGAAGAAGAGCACGAGGGTATTGTTGGCGTGCGGGCTCGCCGCCAGAGCGCGGAGCACGCGGCCCACCTGTGCATCGAGAAACGAGATGCAGGCCCAATAGGCACGCCGGAATTCGCGGCCTTCGGCGGGGCCGAGCCGAAGTTCGCGATTCGGGTAGGCGGCGAGCGGAATGTCGGCGGGGTCATCGGCCGGTCCAACCGCATTGGGAATCGTGTCGGGAGGGTAAAGATCGAAGTACTTCTTCGGCGCGATATATTTGTCGTGGGGTTTGCGAAATCCGCAGGCGATAAAGAAGGGCTTGTCGCGTTTGGCCTGGAGAAGGCTTTCGACTTCGAGGGCGGTTTGGCCGTCGGGATGATCGTCGTCCGGCGCTTCGGACGCGCGCCACTCGAAGTAGGCGAATTTGCCGTTGGTGAGGTTGCGGCCCTCGCAGGTTGGCACGCCGGGCGCACCGCGCGGGGAGGACTGAAGGTCCCAATCCGCGGCACCGTCCATACCGTCGTGATAGATCTTGCCGGCGCGGGCGGTGTAGTAGCCGTTGGAGCGGAGAAACTCCGGTAGAAACTTCGTCGTGACGTGCCGGCGCGGGTTCTCGCGGTTGTCGAGAATTTTCGTGGCTTCCGGCCGGTATCCGGAGAGAAGCGAAGTCCGCGACGGATTGCAGACGGGGTATTGGCAGTAGGCGCGCTCGAAGCGGAGGGCGCGGCGGGCAAAGGCGTCGATCTCCGGCGTTCGCACGAGGGGGTGGCCGTAGCAGCCGAGATCGCAATTGAGATCGTCGACAGCGATGAGGAGAATATTCCTGCGTGGCGGCGCCTGGCGCAGAGCCGCCGCGGCGGCGAATTGACGCCGGGTCACAGCGTGTTAGTCGTCACTGCGCCCGCCGCCCGCCAGGCGGAGGAGAATATTGAGCGCGGCGACAAAGATGTTGAACACGCCGGCGAAGAGGGCCAGCGCTCCGGGAACGACGCTATCGGAATCGGAGGAGTTGAGCACGCCGCTGGTGGAGCTGATAAGAGCAAGTACGCCCATAATCCCGATGCCGGCGCTGATGAGCATGCCGAGCCAGCCAATATTCATGAAGCTGTTGAGCACGACGGCGGCCATGATGGAGACGAACATTCCGATCATGATGCCTCGCGGGGCGCTGAAGGTTTTTCCGGAGAGAAAGATGAACGCGGTGACAGCCAGGAAGACGACGGCGGTAATGGCCATGGCCGCGAAGATGAGCCCCGGCGCAACTTGCGCTGCGAAGTAGAGCAGCGGCGAGAGGACGATGCCGGAGACGAAGCCGTCGGCGAACAGCACGAAGACGCCGAGCATGGGATTGTGGCGGACAGCAAGGGCGGCCATAGGAATGGCGTTGAGCGCGACGATGGCGACGATCCAGCCGATCCAGCCGGAGAAGAAACGGGCGAGGGTTTCCGACTGCGCGCCGATGACGCCGCCTGTGATGGCGGCAACAACGGCCAGGCCGAAGAGCATGTAGGTCTGCTTGATGACGACGGACTGGTGTGCGGTAAGGGGAGTTGTCGCGGAGAGTTTGTCGATCGTTGACATCTCGTGGTCGTAGGGACGCATACCGATAGCTATATCACGTTGAGAGGAGGTTGGTGAGGTGCGCCATGATCTGGAAACGGAATGCACCGTCCGCGAAGGGTGAGAAGCTGGTCTCGTTGACTCTCCCATAACGGTCTCTGGGTGAACATGGCGCGTCTAGGGGAGTGGCTCGTTAGAGAATCGCGTAGAGTTGGTCACGTCAGGCCGTCGGACGTGGCCGGCGAGTCCAGTTCGTTCAGCGCGACGCCTCTCCTGGGCGGACATCTTTACTGGCTCCCTTCAGGCACCAGCGAAGGAGAAATGACGGCTTATCGACACTCGCCCGGCCAGAACGGGACGGAAAGATCGTGGAGAGCTACGTCCTTGAGAACGGCGAACTGCTGGTTCCACGTATCCGGGCCGGGACCAAATGGTCCTTCTCGAAAGCGTCTTTCTATGGGGGCAAGCGTCGTTCGCATAGGCCCCTTCGACTGCCTCGGAATCGCCAATATCTAGGACTTCTTGGTGTTGTTGAGCGAACTTTCCTGGGCCGGCGTGGCCCAGGCCGCCGTAGAAAAGCGGTTTGGCGGTGCCGCCCGGCCGGTACCGGAGCGGCCGGCAATCAACCGTGGTACGCAAAGGCTGGCCAAACTCAACGCGTCGCTGGGCTTGCTGGTTGTAACGACCGCGCTTTTGGTGGCGCGGACAGATCCGTCGGCGTGACGGGAGCCAGTGAACTCAGTGTTCTGTCGATGATTCGTGGCTGAGTGGCGCTGCTTCCCGGATGCAGGCGCAAGTAAACTGAAGGGGATGCAACGTCTGGCGGCATTTCCACTATTGTGCGTGTGCGCTTTGGGGCAACCTGGCGAATACAACCCGCTCTACGCAGGGAACTCGGAGGTTCTCGTTCGCGAGCCGAACCGGTTGCTGGTTGAGGCCGTTCGGAACCGGAAGCCGGGACGCGCCTTGGATGTTGGCATGGGGCAGGGGCGCAATGCGATTTTCCTTGCGAAAAACGGATGGGCCGTGACTGGTTTCGACTCCTCCGACGAAGGGGTCCGGCAGGCGAAGGCCGAGGCCGTGCGGCTTGGGCTACAGCTGACGGCTAGTGTCGACACCATCGAAGCGTTTGCGTTCGGCGCGGAACAGTGGGATCTGATCGTACTGACCTACGAGCCGACCAAGGCGATTGCGCCGAAGGTTGTTGGGGCACTGCGACCCGGCGGCATTGTGGTTGTGGAGGACCGCCATTTGGACACGAAACGGGTCTGGCCGGCCGGAACGTTTGGAGACAACGAATTGCTTTCGCTGTTCGCGGGGCTTCGCGTGTTGCGCTACGAGGACGTTTGGGCTCGGCCGGATTGGAGCGTCATGAAGCTCGACGAACGGCTGGTGCGGTTGGTGGCCGAGAAACCGATTCCTCGCACCGGCGGCTGTGTTTGGGAAGGAAAAGCCGTCCCCGCGGGCGGCAACGCGTGTTGGGAGACCGCTTTGTTGCGCTGCGAGCCCGAAGGTTGGAAGTTCACACGGGAGAAGTGCGAACGGTAGAGCCTGCCGTGTGGCCCCGATGTTATGATGTGCCTTTGATAGCTTGACGGAGCACGGAGATGCCGATGAAACGCGCTGGGTGGTGCACATATCTGGCCGGTTTGACGCTGTGGACGCCTTGTGCTTTTTCGCTGCTGGGACAGGCACCTGGACGATTGCTATCTTCGCGGCAAGAGGCGCTAGGGAAGGTAATCGCGGGAACCACTGCGGAGACGCAGCGGCCATCGCTTCCGAGCAGCGCCCGCGAACTGCCGGTGTTGACCTGCGTCTATTCGGACGGCGCGGGCGGGACAAACGAGACACATCACTGGCTGGGAGCGTCGCCGCCTTGGCATGGGGCGATACCGGTGGCGCATCCATTGAACAAACTGGTACAGAGCGCTGTGAAAGCTTGCCCGCCAGCGGTGTCACCGGCGGCGATCGCTGCGGCCGCCGGATTGACGGCAAAGCCGGCGGCCGCAGCGCCCGTCGAGGAACCGCCCGTGCGGGCCGCGATCCCGCTGCCCAGTTTCGAGCTGACCGCGGCTGACTTTAAGACACAGGGCATGGAGTACCAATCCACGTTCCACGCGATCTATGCGGGCAATTTCCGCGACGTTCCGTTTGAGCGCGACACGGCGGAGCTGCGCGTGACGATGAACTCGTATATCGTTGCGTTTTCGAACAATTGTCGATCCTTTTTACGCGGAGACGTGGTTCAAGTGACCAACTGGAATCAACAGGCAGGCGTAGTTGTGTACGCGGAAGCCGACCTGCTGGACGCTCGCCGGCAGTTGGAGCGGATCGGCGCGGGCCGTGCGCTGGGGGATGCGTTCTCCATGTTGACGGACGGCGGCCAGAAGATGCTGCGGATGGCGAGAAACGGATTGGCGCTGAAGAGCGAGGTGGAGGATTTAATCGGCCGGAACGGATGCGAAAGCCGGGGATTGCGGCGTTTTCGGGACAACCTCCGCCTATTCGCGTTGGACGAGAAGCCGATCCGGCTGGCGCAGGACGGGGGCGCTCCGGCACCGCCGAAGCCGCCGAGCCGGACGGCGGCAAATCAGAACTATACACGCCTGATCGACGAGTTGATCGGTGCGAACTCGCGGAGTTGGGCCATGAACCGGTACATCGCCGGGAGCGCAACGGGAGCGCGGGTGATTTCGCGGGATGGCGACGGCAACCCGCGACGGGTGGAGGCGAGCTACACGTTCAACGGCATGCAGGGCCGGGCGAGCGGCTCGGTGATTCTGGAGTTCTCAGAGGATCGGCCGAAGTGCCTGTACTTTTTCGATTTTCCGGCGGTTTGCCGGGTACCGGATCGCCAGATCGTCACGGCCTATGAGCAAGGCCGCTTCGCTACTCGAGAATAATTCCCAGAGTTCGCATCGCATCGAGGATGGAACCGGCAAAGCCGATGCCTTCCGAGTCCGTGCGTTTCTTGGTGACGACACCGATGACCCGCCCGGTCTCGGCTTCGATCATCGGTCCGCCGGAGTTACCGCTGTTGATAGCGACGTCGGATTGGATGTCGATCTTGCCGCCACTACGGCGCAGCCCGCTCACGATGCCTTTGGTGATTGTGTTCACGTACTGCAACTCGCGCGGTGTACCGATGGCATAGATGTCGGTGCCGGGGGCGGGCAGCGGATCGCCTGTTAGATAGGAGGTATGGCAATCCTTTGGGCAGTCGATCTGGATAAGGGCGAAGTCGTTCTGTGGATCCGTACGCCACACGCGGGCGGCAAATCTCTGTCCGGAAGGGAAGAGAGCCTGAAGCGCGGACGCACCTTCGACGACGTGGTTGTTAGTAATGGCTAAGCCGTCCTTGGTCACGATGAACGCCGAACCCATGGTGTCTTTCGAAGTGAGCACGGTGAAGACCGCCGCAACCGCCTGTTGGAGAGGTTTGGAGCCGGGCTTGGGATTCATGTCCATGAGGCCGATTCGTATCTTCTCCGTGCCAGAAGGCATGCGGCGGCGCCACGCTTTCTCCGCCTTCTCCCTGGCTTCCTGCTCCCGGCGCGCGACCTCGGCGGCGGCGGCGCGAGCCCGCTCTGCAGCCGCGCGGCCGAGTTCCTGCTCGCGCTCGCGCGCGGCGGCATAAAGCGGCTGGGCGGCGGGATTGGAGCTATCAGATGAGACTCCTGTGTAGCGTGCGAGGACCGCCTTGATTTCGTCTGCGGACTGCAGCACGGCAATTCGGGCCTTCCACTCGCCCGCGGCTTGACCGAACTGCTGCCCGCGCACGCGGGCAAACTGCTCGAACAGCGCCGAGACGGCGGGAACGGAACGGTAGGCGGAGAACTTTCGATCGGCCGCAGCGAACCAGCGCGCGCCGGCCTCGAGCCCGGCCGTACCCGCCGGGAATTCCGCAATGGACGCCGCATCCTTCTTGGCTTCGGCGTCGACAAGAGCCGCCGACTTGGTCTCGATGGACGCTCGGAGTTGCTGACGCAGAGAATCGCTGGCCATAGAGGCCAGCGAGCCAATGCCATCGCCCGCGGACTCCGCGCGGCGAACCGGAGCCGCCGGCATTCCGCGGCGCATCGGCACCGGTGGGGCGGCGGCGCGGGGCGCGGAGACAGCCCTGGGCTGTTGCAGCGCACTTGCGGCGTTTCGCAGCGAAGGGACATCCTCGAACTGGACCGCGGAGCTAATCAACCGGTTGACCATGGCGCTTAAGACGGGATCGGCAAGGCGTGCACGCTGTTCGCCGATGAGCTTAAGAAATGCCGCGCGTTCGCTGGGCCACAGACCGGAGAGCACAGACCGTTCTTCGGCCTCCAACACACTGAGGCGCACGAAGGAATCGGCTGCTGGCGCCAGGGCGGGCAGACGGCGCATGGTTTGATTCATCCAGGCCGCGATGGAACGAAGCGCGATGACGGAGAGAGTAATGTCGGGCGCGGCGTAGGTGCCGGTCAACACCAAAAAGCCTCGTGAGACGGAACGCCCGGCGGCGTTCGCTTTGTCTTCAGGAAAATTGGCGCGCGGGGCGGGAAATTCGTCGAGGCGGCGAGCGATCCTGCCAAGGTCCGCGGTGCTTAACTGGTCGAAGGGTTTCCCGAAGTGCGAAGTGAAGTACTCGTCGCGGAAGAGATTGCGCGCCATGGAGTAGAGTCCGCCGGATTCGGTGCGATAAGGGTCGATCGTTGGATACTCGTTGTAGATCTGACTGGCCCAGGTGCGGAGCGTATCAGCGGAAGGGGACGAGCCACCGAGAGGAAACCCTGGGCGCATGGGAGCGGCGCCATTCGGCATGTCGTAGAGCCGCTTGAGCGCCCTGCCTTCCTGGCCCTGACGCACCAGAACGAAGTACGGACTTGCGTCGTTCGAAGCGTTTAGACGGTATCCGGCGAAGGCGCCGCGCTCCGCGTCATAGACGGCGTGGAAGGCGAGGCCCATGAGAGGACTGCGGCGGTACGCATCCTGCGTGGCGTGAATTTCCAGTGTCCGCGAGTCGGGCTCATACCGGACGGTTGCGGGCGCGACACCCATGTGAGCAGCATTTTTCCCTTCGAGACCTTCAACGCGGATCTCCGCACCCGTCTGGTCCGCAGCGATCTTGAGCGTGAGTTGGACGAACGAAGGATAGACCTGATAGACGCCGATCCAAGTACCGGCAAGTTCGGGATCCTGCTCGCGGGCAGGCGTCATCATGGGTCTGGACGAAGGCTCGACGGGAGGCGCTTGGCGAGGAGGGGGCTCGGGCGCAGGCGTTGGCGGCGTCGGTATTGAGGCGGCAGCCACCACCGCGGAAAGACTCACAAGCTTTCGGGTTCGTCCGCTGGTCAGAATTACTTCCGAAGCTCGGGGGCATTGGCGGCCGAGTGCGGAGGCGACTGCAGTCTTGACGGTTTCGAGCAGGGCCAGATTCGATTCCTCGAAGAGACTGCGCGGGCCCCTGGCGACCAAGGGAATGGGTCTGGAACAGTCCAGGCGGTCCGGGGCGGATACTTCCAAATCTCTAGCCCTGTACAAAACCTGCTCCGCCGCGGCGGACTGCGCGAACAAGACGAGAAGCAAAAGCGTGCGAGTTCGGATCTGGCCAGTCATCGCGGGGAACTATTCAACCTTGAAAACGAGCACAGCTTCGCTGGGAATCCGCACTTCGGGACCAGTGACCACTGCGACGACGGTACCGGCAGCGGCGCCAGCGCCGGCGCCGATAGCCGCGCCCTTGCCGCCACCGGCCAGCGCGCCAATGCCTGCGCCGATGGCGCTGCCAAATCCGATTTTCTTGGCCGAGGATTTGCCCTTGCCACCGCTTTCGACGCTAACGTTGGCACCGGATGCCGAATACTGCTGTCTGGCCCCGGCTACCGCCACCAGGGACACCGTCAACCCGGCTTTGCCAGCCAGCTTTCCGGCGTCCTTGGACTCGGTTAAGCGGAGGGCGACTTCGGCACCTTTCGACGCGACCTCCTTGCCGGCGATTCTCAGAGGGGCATCGAGCGACGCTTTGAACGAGGCGCCAACCTCGGCGGTTTTGGAGTCGATGGCGTCGATGGTGCGAACCGAGACAGTTGTCCCGGCGGGGATCGGCACCGGCTGAGCGAGTACGGCGAAGATTGAGGCTGGGAGCAGAATGGCGGTCAGGTATAGGCTGGTAGGCATTGTGTTCGTCCTTTACGGATTGACGTTGACAGTAATACTATAACGGGCCGAAGGCTCCCCGTTACGAGAGCAAGCGGGACGCTGTGCGTGGGTCCGTGTGGTTGGCAAGCCGCTCCGTTGCGGTGCCCCCGTCGGTTGTTGACGGCACCGTGGCTGCGGGGATCGTTTCCTTCAGACGCCGAACGGCAGGTTAATCGCAGTTCGGAATTTCGCGGAAACAGGGCATCTGGTCCGTGAGGAGGAAGAACCAGCCGGTCGCGACAAGCACCATGAACGCGACGCGGACAACCAAAGAAATCGGACGCGCCAGGACGCTGTCGCCCGCGCGGAATCCTCGCACGATGGGTGTTGCTGCCAGAAAGAGCATTGTGGAAAGAAGCTCCAGTCCGTGGAAGAGCGGGAACGAAAACGCAACCTCTCCCGACCGGATTCCCGGATATTTCCCGACCTCGAGGAAGGCAAACGAAGTGGACGATACCAGGCCAAAAATCGCCGCCCTGCAGTAAGTAAAGAGCCACGTTTTCATTCGCGAGGGCTCGTCTCCCTCAGGACGGTAAGCGATCAAGGCAAAGACTACGGAGAGAACAAGCCATTGGGCTAGCCGAAGCGGCCTGTCGTAGGCTATAAGAATTGCACCAGGGCCGGCAAAATGGAGGGCGGAGGCCGCCGCCACTCCAAAGACCGCGAGCCAATGCCCGAGCCCGCGATTCACTGTGGCGCCTCCGGGGCCCGGCTGGAATAACGCAATCCGTGAGCAGTTCCAGGCGAACCGCCAGCGCTGGACCGGCTCGGGAACAAGCGCAAGTTCGGTGAGCATGGCCTGGCCCCATTAGGCACGCTCGGCCGGCATCCGCCGCACAGCGGAAGGGAGTATCCGTGTTGGCCGGTCGCTCATGCTTCCCCCATTCGCAGTCTCAGGGAGCTGGGCTTCGCCGTCTCTGGTTTGGCCTTTTTGAATTCGCGCGCCTGCAACAATCCTGTTTTGGTTAAGCGGTAGAGATATCGAGGCGGGCGCCCGTTGGCGACCCTTTTTCCCACGCCGCCTCCAGCCAGTTGCGATCCACAAGACGAGTCAGGATGGGATAGAGCGTTCCGGCCTTAAGGCCGGATTGCCGGCACAAATCGAAACCATGCCACCAGGCGGCCGGATCCTGCGCTAACGAGACGAGCGGGGCAACGGTTTGTTCGGAGGGAGGACGATTGCGCGGCTCACCCTTACGCCGATTTAGATCGACTTTATCGGTCGAGTAGCTTTCGTGAGCTTGCCGTGTTTTGTCTAGTCGTGCCGCAGCGCTTCGACGGGACTGACTCGCGAGGCGCGCCAAGCAGGCACCCAGGCCGCCGCGGCGGAGGCAAGGAGGATCGCCGCGCCTCCCAGCGCCAATGCGGGCACCGCGTTGGTGCTTTCAACACCGGGGAGCAGGCGCGAGCCGGCTTTGAGCGAATAGAGAGACAGCGGGACTCCCAGCGCGACACCGGCGGCGACTATGACGAAAGTCTCGCGGGTGATCTTTGTTGCGATTCTTCCGGGCGTCGCGCCCAGCGCCATGCGCACGCCGATCTCATTGGTTCGCCGCGAGACGGAGTACGCGAGCAGGCCGTACAAACCAACGCCGGCCAACAGCAGGCCGAGACCGCCAAAGAAGCCGGACAACGCCGCCATCGCCCGCTCAGGAACGATGGATGAGTCGATCTGGTCCGTCAGTGTTCTGACCTGTGTTACTTCGACTCCAGGCGTGGATTCGGCGACAATCCGCCGCGCGCGCGCCGCGAAGCCCGCCATGTTGGCCCTGGTGCGAATCACCAACGTACCGCCGAGCACACCGCTATCGCGAAATGCGGCGAGATAGAGACCGCGATAGGCGTCCTCGCGAATCTCGCCGTAGTTGGTATCGCCCGCGACGCCGATGATTTCGTAGGTGACTGGCTCGCGCGCGAGCGTGACGCGGTCCATTGTAATCCGCTTCCCAATTGCGTCGTTTGGATTGGAGAAGTAGTGGCGCGCGAGGGTACTGTTGATCACGGCCACCCGCCAGTTGGCAAGATCGCTGTAGGAAAAATCTCGGCCGGCGAGCAGCGGAATCTTCAGCGTCGAAAAGTAGCGCGGCGCGGCGTAGGAAATGGAGATCCGGCGGCGTTCCTCGGGCTGCTCGATCCGGCCCTCGACCGTTCCCCAGCCACCGGCGCCGGCGCCGTGCAGAGGTGTGGGCGCGGCGAGCGAAGCGGAGTCCACGCCGGGCTCATTCTGAAAGCGCTCGATTAGAGCGCGGTATCCCGCCGCGCGTTTCTGGCCGCGATACTCGCTGCGAGAAGGATCAAGGGACAACAGCAGGATGCCGTCGCGCTGGAAGCCGAGATCTGTGCTGCGCAAAGAACGGAGATGCGCGGAGAACAGACCGGCCGACGCAGCCAAGGCCATGGATAGCGCCACTTGCAGGGCGATCAACGTCCGGCCGGCGCCGAGGGGCCCGCCGCGAAATCGCAGCGCGGCGGAGCGGCTGGCTTGACGCAGGGCGGAGACAGCCGGCGCGAGTCCGAAGAGCAGCGTCGTGAGAAGCATCGTCGCGACGGCGAACAACAGAAGGGTCGAGTCCGGTTGGATGTCGAGATGGACCTGCTGATGCGGCCGGCCGCTGGTGAACATTCGCAGCAACCACGCAACACTCGCGTACGCCACGCCCGCACCGGCCGCGGTGCCAAGAGCCGCGAGCACCAGCGACTCGGTGAGGAACTGCCGAAGGAGGCGCCCGTGCGAAGCGCCCAGGCCGAGACGAACCGAAACCTCACGCAGCCGCGCCGTGCCGCGCGCCGTCAACATACCGGCGAGATTCAAGCAAGCCAGCATCAGCAGCGCGGCGGATGCGGCCATAAGCACGGTGATAGGGCGGCCCAGATAATCACGCGTGCCGGAGAGCCCGGCGCCGCAGGGCTCCATTTCGAATTGCAGGTTCTTCACAAGCGGATCGTTGGACGAGGCCAGACGCTCGTCGATCGTGAATCGGTAGAGCGCGCTCATCTCGGCCTGGGCATGTTCCAGAGTGACGCCCGGTTTGAGACGCGCCACCAGAGCCATCCCGCCGTCCGGTTTCGCGGGAAGCCATACGCCGGAAGCCACATCGGTGCGCAGTCCTCGGAACGACGGCCCGGCGACGCCGATAACCGTGAATGGCACTCCTTTGACGAGGATCTTCCGGCCGGCGACACCGGGGTCGCGTTGGAAGCGAGTGGTCCAGAGAGCATCGCTGAGTACGGCGGTCCCGGCGTCGCCCTCGAGGATAAATCGCCCAATCGAGGGGCGCAGGCCGAGTTCCGAGAAGTAGTTTGGCGTGACGTATTCAGCAGTCACGGGCTCCGCCGAGGAATCGATCCGCGCCTGATGATCCCAGGACGAGCCGATGATGGCGGAGAACGAACGGGCCGCGGCCCGGTAGTGATCATACGCGGAGCGCGTCCAATAGCCGTTGCCGCGGGGCTCTCCGGGATACTTCTGCAGAAGCTCCACCAAACGGTCCGGGTCCTGGACCGGCAGGGTGCGCAACATCACGGTGTAGAAGACGGTGAATATCGCGATGTTGGCGCCGATACCGAGAGCAAGCGAAGCCACAGCCACGGAAGTGAACAAGGGCTGGTTGGCAAGTCCGCGGGCGGCGTAGCGGAGGTCCTGCCCTGCGCTGGACAGCCAACGCCAACCCCAGATGTCGCGCGTGGTCTCCTCAATCAAGCCCCGATTTCCGAACTCTGTGCGAACGGCCGCGCGCGCAGCGGCGGGGTCCTCGCCTCGCTCGATGCGGTCCTGAATCGCCATTTTGATATGCGCGTCCAACTCCTCGCGCAGCTCCCGCTCGCGCCGCCACCATCTCATGCCGGTTCGCCTCCCAAGAGCCCCGAAATCGCTGTAGTTAGCTGGTTCCATCTGGACACTTCACCCGCTAGCTGCTTTCGTCCAGACGGGGTGAGTTTGTAGTATTTCGCACGCTGCTTGTTTTCCGAGGTCTTCCATTCGGAAAGGATCCAGCCTTGTTTTTCCAAACGATGCAGCGCCGGATAGAGAGAGCCTGTTTCCACGTGGAGCGTCTCCCGGGAGCCTGCACGAATCGCCTGGGCGATGCCATAGCCGTGTTGCGTGCCCCAACAGAGAGTCTGCAGGATCAGCATGTCGAGCGTGCCTTGAAGGAGTTCGATTCGGTTTTGGTACTTGCCGGCGGCCATGGCTGTAGACAGACTACACCCATAGATAAGCCGGATGCAAGGCTTTTTCCGCCCCGGCCGGACTGGAGTCTGCTGCCCGGATGACGGGGGATACGGCCATTGGTATCCTAATGATCTCCCTTGCCGATGGTTGTTGAGACACAGATAAGGCGATTCGATTCGATCGAACTGGAAAGCGGAGTCGTGATTGCCCCGGTGGATGTGGCGTACGAGACCTATGGCGCGCTGAACGCGGAGCGGTCCAACGCAATCCTGCTCGTTCATGCGTTCTCCGGCGACGCCCACGCCGGGGGCGTGGACAAAGACGGGCAAAAGGGCTGGTGGGAAAATATGATCGGACCAGGCAAGGGGTTCGATACCAACAAGTACTTTGTCATCTGCTCGAACGTACTGGGCGGATGCAAAGGCTCGACCGGACCGATCTCCATTCACGCGGCGACGGGTAAGCGTTATGGCATGACGTTTCCGGTGATCACGATCGGCGATATGGTTCGGCTGCAAAAAATGTTGATCGACTCGATGGGAGTCCGGCGGCTGCTGAGCGTCGCCGGGGGGTCGATGGGCGGCATGCAGGTGCTGGAGTGGGCGGTGAAGTATCCGGAGGCGGTGGCCTCGGCGATTCCGATCGCATCGACCGCGCGGCACAGCGCACAGCAGATCGCGTTCAACGAAGTGGGGAGGCAGGCAATCATGGCCGACCCCGATTGGAACGGCGGCGACTACTACGACGGGAAGCCGCCGGCTCGCGGACTTTCCGTTGCGCGGATGGTGGGACACATCACCTATATGTCCGATGCGTCGATGCGCGAAAAATTCGGACGGCGTTTGCGCGAGGACAACGGCATCTTCGAAGTGGAGAGCTACCTGAGGTATCGCGGCAGCCAATTCGTCGACCGTTTCGACGCCAACTCCTACCTCTACATCACTAAGGCGATGGACCTGTTCGACCTGGGGCAAGGCGCGCAGTCACTGGTGTTGGCGCTGCCGAAGAGCCGCACGCGTTTTCTGGTAATCAGCTTCACGTCGGACTGGCTGTACCCTTCCTATCAGTCGCTTGAGATTGTCAGCGCGCTGCGGCGGCGCAATCAGGACGTCGCGTATATCGAACTGACATCCAACTACGGGCACGACGCGTTTCTGGTGACGGTCGAGGAACAGGCGGAACTGATCGGCGGATTCCTGACGCGAACCATCAAAGAGGCGAGCCGCGTATGAGGGGCGAGCACGGGCCGTTGGTTCACGAACTATTTGGGCGCGGCGACTACGGACTCATCTCCGAGATCGTGGAACCGGGCGCCTGCGTGTTGGACTTAGGCTGCGGTGAAGGTGAGCTTTTGGCGTGGCTGGCCGGCAACAAAAACGTCGACGCGCGCGGCGTGGAGATTAGCCCGGCGAAGTTGCAAAAGGCGATTGCGCGGGGCGTGTCGGCCTATCAGGGCGACATCGAAAGCTGCTTGGCGGACTATCCGGACAAGGCGTTCGACTACGTGCTGCTGAGCCAGACGCTGCAAGAGGTCCGGCACCCGATGCAAGTGATGCGGGACATTCTGCGCGTAGGCAGGAAGGCCATCGTCGCGTTTCCGAACTTCGGACACTACAGCGTGCGGCTGGCGCACTTGTTCAATGGCCGCGCGCCGAAGACGAAACTGTTTCCGTACGATTGGTGGGACTCGCCGAACATCCATTTCCTGACGGTGGACGATTTCGAAATTCTCGCGGCGCGGGAACATTGGCAAATAGAGCGCCGGTACTTTCTATCGGGGACGCGCGAGGTGAAGTCGATGCCAAACCTGATGGCGGAGGTGGCGGTGTTTGTGGTGAGCCAAGTTTAACCGCCGAATTCGAGGATGTCCAGGCTGAAGGTTACCGGCGAGACGGCGCGGACGCCCAGCGGACGGTAGATAGCGAGACGGACGTCTTCGACACCAGCCGGATCAAGCGCTGCCCGAATGGTGACGCGGCGCTGAGAGCGGAGACGGAAGGCCGGGGAGCACTCCGCGATTGTGCGGGCCACGCGGTCGCGGCCTTCGCCGCGGAGCTCGATCAAGTCGTCCGGCGCGGCGAGAGCGGCGATTAGTCGGCCCTCGCGGCGTAGAACGCGGCGGAGCTCGGAAACGGGGAGGCGGGCGGTGATGGATAGAGCCGCGGAGAAGGAGCGGTCCGCGTAGGGGAGGAACCGATCGGCGTTAGCGATGGTCCACTCGACGCCGGGAAAGCGGCGGGCGGCCGCCTCAATGGCGGGTGTGGAAATGTCGACACCGTGCGACCGAAAACCAATTCGGGCGGCCAGGGTACCGAGGTAGAAGCCTTCGCCGCAACCCACATCGAGCACGGTGTCGCCGGGCGTCAGCAGTTCGCCGATGGCATTGACGAAAGGAGCGGTGAGGCCGCGGTCGTGCAGGCGGCGGCGGGCAGCGACAGCCGCCATAGAGTCGCCGGGCACGCGCGAACGGCGGTCCTGCGGTTGCAGGAGATTGAGGTAGCCGCTGCGCGCACAGTCGAAGGAATGTCCGTTGGCGCAGCGCATGGCGGCCCCTTCGCGCGCCAGTGGCGCCCCGCATCCCCGCACCGTGCATACGAGCATTGTTGATAAATTAGCACTGAATGACTCGACGCCAATTTCTCGGCTCGCTCGCAGCGTCCGCCGCGGCGCGGCAAAAGCCGAACGTTCTCTTTATTTCCGTCGACGATATGAACGACTGGATCGGATGCCTCGGCGGCTATAACGGCGTGCAGACACCGAACATTGACCGGCTGGCGAAGCGGGGCGTGCTGTTCGCCAACGCCCACTGCGCTGCGCCGCTGTGCAATCCGTCGCGCACCGCGCTATTGTTGGGCCAGCGTCCCTCGACTACGGGCATCTACGACAACGACCAGTATTGGAAACCGAACGTTCCGAACGCCGTGTCCCTTCCGATGCACTTCCGCGCGAACGGCTACGAGGTGGCCGGCGCGGGAAAGGTGTTCCATCATGTGGCCGGATTCAATCCGCCGGATCAGTGGGACGACTTCCAGCTTCAGGTATTCGACGATCCGTGGTACCGTCGCGACGAATGGTATCCGTGGAACAAGAAGGTACCGGCTCCGGAAGGGCATCCGTTCAACGGCTTGAAGAATTTTCAGGGTGAATTCGACTGGGGAGTGATTCCGGCCGAGGAGCGTGAGTACGGCGACCAGAAGGCGATCGACTACGGGTTGCGATTCCTGAACAAGGAGCACGCAAAGCCGTTCTTCCTGGCGATCGGACTATGGCATCCCCACATTCCGATGTTCGCGCCGCAGAAGTATTTCGACCTGTATCCGCCAGACAAGGTGAAGATCCCCTACACGCCGGACAACGACCTGGCCGACGTACCGGCACAGGGGCAGAAATTCGCCGGATTCCGGCGCGAAGAGCATAACCGTATCGTGAAAGAAGGCAAGTGGCGCGACGGCGTGCGCGCGTATCTGGCCGCTATTTCGTTTGCGGACGCAATGATCGGACGGCTGCTGGATGGCCTTGACAACAGCGCGTATGGGAGGAACACGATCGTCGTTTTCTGGTCCGACAACGGCTGGCACCTGGGCGAGAAGCAGCATTGGCACAAGTCGACGTTGTGGCAGCGCTCGACGCATATTCCGCTGATCATCGCAGGACCGGGCACACGGCAGACCGGCGTGACGCGGACGCAGGCGGTGAGTTTGCTGGATCTTTATCCAACTTTGGTGGACCTGTGCGGACTTGCGAAGCGCGAGAATTTGGACGGCATCTCGTTGCGGCCCCAACTGGAAAACGCGGCGGCGCGGCGGCAGCCGGCGGTGATCGACTTCATGCCCGGCAACTTCGCCGTTCGCGACGAACGGTGGCGCTACATCCGGTACGCCGATGGGGGCGAGGAGTTATACGACGAGAGATCCGATCCGCAGGACTGGAAGAATCTGTCGGCCGAGCCGGAGCACGCGCTGCGCAAGGCCGAGCTGGCGAAGTGGATTCCGAAACGTCAGGCGCCTATGCAGCCGGACCGCGCGGAGTTCGATTTCGACTTCCGCACACACACCTACAAACGCAAATGACTGCAATTGTCACCGGCGCCAGCCGCGGCATCGGCCGCGCCATCGCCGAACACCTGATGTCCAGGGGCATCAAGGTGATCTCCACGGGACGGGACACGGCGTTGCTGCGGGAGCCATACATCGCACTCGACCTTCGCGACCCCGCGTCTGCGGGAAAGCTGATCGACTTCGCGATCGAGCGAACGGGCCGGATCGACATTGTGGTCAACAACGCTGGGGCGACGAAACGGGGCGGGTTTGAAGCGTTGAGCGACGACGACTGGACAGATGGCTACGCGTTGAAGCTTTTTGGCGCGGTGCGCGTGACACGCGCGGCTTGGCCCCACTTGAAGAAAACCAAGGGCAGCGTGGTGAATATCGCCGGAGTGGGCGGCAAGACACCAGGAGCCGAGTTCTCGATAGGGGGTTCGGTAAACGCGGCGTTGTTGTCGTTCACCAAGTCCTTGGCCGAAACCGGCATCGCCGATGGCGTGCAGGTGAATGCCGTGAATCCGGGCGCGATTCGAACAGACCGGCTCAAGAAGCGGTTAGGGAGCGGCGGCGAAGCGGCGTTCGTGGCGAAGGAACGAGTCACGCGGATCGGGGAGCCGGAGGACATCGCGCAGCTCGTCGGCTTTATCGTGAGCCCGGCCGGAAGGTACCTGCACGGGGCGTTGATCGATTGCGATGGCGGCGCGACGAAATCGATCTGAATGTAAAGCCTGGTTAATGATCGGTTAAGGTGGGTAAAGGGGCGCAACCTGGGGCGGCGGGGAGGGCTCAAAGCTTGTATGAAGCGCATTTCCATCGACCGCAGAGGTTTCCTGGGCGCCGCATCGGCGGCCTTTTTCACCGAAAGGGGCCTGTTCGCGCAAGCACTGACGCAAACGCCCGCCCAAACGGAGGGCCCCTACTACCCGGACCAACTGCCTCTGGATCGCGACAACGATTTGCTGGTGATCAACGACGCAATTACGCCGGGCGTTGGAACCGTTTCCTGGCTAAGCGGCAGGGTTCTCGACCGAACCGGTCAACCGGTTCGCAATGCGCTGGTGGAGATTTGGCAGGCCGACAATCTTGGTTCCTACATTCATAGCCGAGGCGCGCTAAACGGGCAGCGGGACGGCAATTTTCAAGGATATGGCCGTTTCCAGACGGCATCCGACGGCGCCTACCTGTTCCGCACGATTAAGCCCGGGCTCTACCCGGGCCGGGTGCGCCACGTGCACGCCAAGGTGACCATTCCCGGCGGAACGTCGCTGACTACACAGCTTTATGTCCAGGGCGAAACGGGCAACGACGGCGTATTGAACGGAATTCGGGACGAGGCGCAACGGAGTTCCGTGATCCGGCCGTGGAGCGTGATCGCAGGTTCGCCAATCGGGGCATTGGCAGTCTCCTGGGATATCGTAATGGGCTATACCGCACCCGAGACGCCACAGGTCACGCGGCCAACGATCGTTTCCATGGCCACGGCGGCTTCGGGATCGTGGCTGGAGATACATGGCCATGGGCTCTCATCGACGACGCGTACGTGGCGTAGCAACGACATCATAAACAACCGGCTGCCGGAATCGCTGGACGGCGTGAGCGTTCGGATTAACAACCAGCCGGCCTCGGTCTACTACGTCAGCCCGTCGCAAATCAACGTACTGACACCAGACACCACTGTGGACACAAATGCGCCGGTGACGGTAACCACGACTCAGGGTACATCGGAAACGTCCACTGTAGAGTTCAAGCGTATCCAGCCGTCGTTCTTCGCGTTCGCGGATCAGAACATAGCAGCCGTTCATTCGGATGGCCGTGTGGTGGCCTCCGCGTCCCCCGGACAGACGATTCTGCTATTCGGCTCAGGCTTCGGACCCACGACGCCGGGAGTGGCGGCGGGTCAGACCGTAACCGAACCGGCGCGGACTTTAAACGAGGTGCGCATTCAAATCGATACTGTAGCCGTGCCGGTAGCGTTTGCAGGGCTGACCGGGGCGGGGCTGTACCAATTCAACGTGACAGTCCCGGAGCTACCGAATGGAGATTATCCAGTGACAGCACAAGTGGCAGGCGCGCGAACAGTGAAGTTCCTAAAGCTGCGGATTCAGCGCTAATCGCCATGGGCGGGCGAGGGCGCTGGGCGGTCCATACCGGCTGGCTTCGGAGAAGACATTCGGACGCGGATACGCTCGGCGATCTCGTAGCCGATCGGCACAACAAGCAGCGTGAGCAGCAGGCAAAGCGTCTGGCCGCCGATGATAGTCACCGCGATTGCCGAGCGCTGTGACGCCCCGGCGCCAACTCCGGCCGCCGTGGGTATTAAGCCGGCGACGATCGAGAACGTTGTCATTAGAATTGGACGCAAGCGCACCCGATTGGCTTCGATGATCGCGTCGCGCAGGGGCATTCCCTGGTCACGCAACTGATTCATGTAGTCGATCTGTAGAATTCCGTTCTTCTTCACGATGCCGAGCAGCAGCAGGACGCCTAAGGCGCTGAACAGGTTCAGCGACCGGCCTGTGACCAGGAGCGAGAGAATGGCGAAGGGGATGGACAAGGGAAGCGTGGTCAAAATAATGAACGGATGGACCAGGCTCTCAAACTGCGCGGCTAAGACCATGTACATGAATATGCTCGCCAGGCCGATGGCCAGCAACATGTTGTTGGTGGTCTCCTCGAGGACTTTCACCTGACCGGAAAAGCGCACCGAATAGCCGGGCGGCAGTTCCATCTGGGCGAAGACGCGCTGCGCCGCCGCGGCGGCTTCGTTCAACGACGACGTGTTTGAAACGTTGCCGTAGACCGACACAGCGAACTGGCGAGATACCCGGTCAATGCGGCTGGGGCCGAGGCCGTGTTCCAATGATGCGATGGAATCGAGACGGATGAGGCCGCGCGATGCGCTGGGCACTAGCAGGCGCCCTAGCACCTCTGGATTGTCGCGCTGATTCTGCAGCAGGCGCATCATGACCGGATACTGTTCCGAGCCTTCCTTGAAAGTCGAGATCTGGTCCTCGCCGGACATCAGCAAGCGAACGGCGCCGGCGATTTCAGAGACCCGGACGCCAAGGTCGCTCGCTAGCTGGCGGTCAATGTTGACCTGCATCTCGGGATTATTGAGATTGAGGTTGACCTTGATGTCGGTCAGTTCAGGTTGCTTTAGCAACTCAATATTCGCGGCCTTGCCATACTTGACGAGTTCGCGAATATCGGGCCCGAGGAACATGGCGCGAATCGGCGCGAAGGTATCGCGGCCGCCCAGCACGTTCGGGAAGTTCACGCGGGGCCGGGCCATGGCGTATTCCTGCGAGGCGGCGCGGACTTTGTTACCCATGATCAAAATGGGGTCGCGCTTCTCCGGCGGCTCCAGCAGTATTGTAATGAACGCCATGTTGACGCGTTCCATCATCATCGACGTGCCGGGGACAACCGCGAGAATTCCGGGGATCTTCGAATACTTTTCCGCGAGTGCCTTGACAACGCGTTCGGTCCCGGCAAGCGACGTGCCTTCGGGCATTTCGATAAAGACGCCGAGTTCGCTCTGGTCTTCCTGCGGCATCCAGTCCCGCCCAATCATTTTGTAGAGCGGGAAGGTGGAGTAAAAGACCGCGGCGCAGAGAACGAAGATTGCCCACTTGTGGTTGAGGGACCAGTTTAGGACTCGGGTGTACGGGCGGTCAAAGAAGGAGTATTCGTGTTCGTGAGCGGACTTGCGCGGGCCGGTTTTTCGTTTCAATAGGCGCGAGGCCAGGGCCGGCGTGAGCGTAAAGGCGACGAGCATCGAGACAAGAATCGAGATGGACATGGTCCAGCCGAACTGATTGAGATACTTGCGCGCATAGCCGGAGATGAAGGCGATAGGAACGAAGACGATGACGAGTGAAAGCGTGGTAGCGACGACGGCAAGCGTAATTTCCTGCGTCGCCTTGATGGCAGCGTCAAAGGGCGAGATGTCGTGCTCATCCAGATAGCGATAGATGTTTTCGATGACGATGATCGCATCGTCGATGACGATACCCACGGCGAGCGTGAGACCGAGCAGCGTCATGGAATTGAGGCTGTAGTCGAGCAGCCTCATGATGGTGAACGTCGCGAGAATCGACGTGGGAATGGCGATGGAGCTGATCAAAACGGTTCGCCAATCCCGGATAAACACGAACACAATCAATGCCGCGAGAATGCTGCCAAGCACCAGATGCTCTTCCAGCGCCGCCACGGAGGCTTTAATATACGTGGCTTGTTCCTTGATGACGGTGAGAGTTACGCCGGGCGGCAGGGACTTGTTGACACCAGCGATCCGTTTGCGCAAATCGTCGACAACGCGGACCGTGTTGGCGCCTATCTGACGGCGAACCTCCAACTGCACGGCGGGCTGGCCCTGATAGTAGGAGAAGCTGCGGCGCTCGGCGTAGCCGTCCTCGGCATGACCGATGTCGCGCATGCGAATCGGCGCGCCGCCAACGTTCTTAATGATAATGGCGTTGAACTCGTCAACATGCTCCAGGCGGCCTAACGTCCGAACTCCCATCTCCGCGGCACCGCGCACGATACGCCCGCCCGGGGTCTCCACGTTTTCGGTCCGGAGAGCACGCTCCACATCCTGGGCGCTCACCTGGTAAGCGTTCATCTTGTCGATATCGAGGAAGACGTTGATCTGGCGCATCTGCCCGCCCATCACGTCGATGGTTCCGATGCCGTCAACGGTCTCCAGAGCGCGGCGGACATTCTTGTCGGCGACTTCGGTTAACTCGCGCACGTGGCGCGGGCCGTAGAGGGCGAGGGTCAGAATCGCTTCGGAGTCCGGATCGGCCTTTGCCACCGTCGGCGGCAAAACATTGGGTGGCAGCTTTCGCATGGCCGCCGAAACTTTCTCGCGGACATCCTCAGTCGCTTCACCGATATCGCGCTCCAGAACGAAGGTCACGATGATGGAGACCGAGCCCTCGCTCACCATTGCCCGCATTTCGTCGATACCGCTCACCGAGGCGATAGTCTCTTCCAGCGGGAGCACGACCTGAGAGACGACTTCCTCGGGTGTGGCGCCTGGGAGCCGGACGCGGACATAAACCGTCGCCGGATCGGTCTTGGGAAACAGATCGACGCCTAAGTCCATGAAGCTGAAGACGCCCAGCGTGACCAGGAACATGATCAGCATGAAGGCGAAAACGGGGCGGCGAACGCAGATTTCGGGTAGAGACACTTCGAGCTCCTGTATAAAGCTTACTCTAGGGTGGTTTCCCGCACCGTTAAGGTTACGCCCCCTGTTCGCTACACTGGGGATTCATGGCCAAAACCGCATTTTTGTTTCCGGGACAGGGGTCCCAGTTCGCTGGAATGGGCAAGGCGCTCGCCGGGAATCACGATTCGGCGAAACGGGTGTTCGAACAGGCGGACGACGCACTGGGATTCGCGATCTCCAAACTCTGCTTCGAAGGGCCGGAGGAGGACCTGAAAAGAACCGAGAATACACAGCCGGCACTAGTGGCGGTTTCAGTGGCGGCGTGGACTGTGTTGCGGGAGCAGGGCCAGAGGCCGGACTTCGTGGCAGGACACAGCCTGGGCGAGTACTCGGCGCTGGTCGCGGCGGGTTGCCTGGATTTCGGCGACGCGCTGCGAACGGTTCGAAAGCGCGGACAGTATATGCAAGAGGCCGTTCCTCAGGGCGTTGGCGCCATGGCGGCGATTCTGAAACTGCCGGAAGGCGCGCTGGAAGGGGTGCTGGCGGAGGCGGCTCAGGGCGAAGTTGTCACGGCCGCCAACCTGAATTCGCCGGATCAAACAGTGATCGCCGGCCATGCAGCGGCCGTGCTGCGGGCGATGGAACTGGCCAAGGCGGCGGGTGCCAAACGGTGCGTGCCTCTAGCTGTGAGCGCCCCATTCCACTGCCCTCTGATGGAGCCCGCTCGGGTGCGGCTAGCGGCGGACCTTGAACGGATTGAGTTCCGCGATCTGGATATTCCTCTGGTGAACAACGTGGAGGCCCGGGTGGTGAAGACCGGGGCGGACGCCCGCCAGGGTCTGATCGCGCAGGTGCCGAATCCGGTGCGTTGGCTGGCTTCGATGCGTGTCCTGATCTCGGAAGGTGTGGCAGAATGCACCGAAATCGGCGCGGGCGCAGTACTGACCGGCCTGCTGCGCAATATCGATTCTTCTCTGCCCTGCAAGGCGTTTGGCTAGAACTTCGCCCTAGGGTACCGGGCACGCAGCCATTCGACGAAATTGGATGGGCATTCCATGGTGGATAGGCGCCCATTGCGGACAAGCAGAAATTCTGAAAACAGACCGGAGGATTTGATTTCGGCCAGCGTCGTGGGCGGAGTCAAGCGGCTGACGAACCGGAGATCGACGACGCGGAGTTTGGGGTTGCCTGGATCCGGATAACCGGCGGATTCGGCTTTGGCCAGTCCGACCACGGCGGATTCGCCACCGGAATGATAGAGAAACACCCAGTCGCCTTTATTCATCCTGCCTATGAAGTTCACGGCCTGAGGATTCGTCACGCCGTCCCAAACGGTCTTCTTTTCTTTTTCAAATTGGTCCACCGAGTAGGTTTCGGGGTCTGTTTTCGCTAAGAAGAAGGGCATTTGTTATATTCCTTACCAGGTCCTTTACCTATGCCGTACGTGGTACTACGAGTACAAAACTTCGCGGAAGGCCCTATTGAGCTACAATAAGAATGACGATAGCAGGCTTGCGAGCCGAATTGTGTGCCTCATCGCGCGCGGCCGCTCAAGACTTGGAGAAAGTATCGCTGCAATGACCATGAGAAACGCTAAGTTGTTCGTAATGATGCTTGTAACGATCCCCCGGCAGAGCCGGGGGCCTTCGTTCGTGAGCCGCTCAAAGCGGCTGGTTGGGGTCGCTGGCGCGGCCCCGTGGTTTAGCACCACCTCAA